>Ga0137415_10000383_pt1 | contig 41666 bp, 37 predicted proteins | sample CZODoug3_1_1_16f_FD_183082 | JGI IMG/M metagenome (GOLD analysis project Ga0137415, IMG submission 183082) | Vadose zone soil fungal communities from Angelo Coast Range Reserve, California, USA - CZODoug3_1_1_16fungal (Hybrid Assembly) | ecosystem: Environmental > Terrestrial > Soil > Vadose...
AACTGCCCGTGGTACTCCGCCTTGTCCTGGGTCCAGATCAGCTTCAATGCCTCGAGTTGCTCGTCGAGCCGCTTACCCCGGGTCCGTGGGTCAGTCCCGTGGTTGCGCATCTCCTCGATGTTCCAGCCCGCCCCGACACCGAAGATCAGCCGGCCGCCGCACAGGGCATCGAGACTGGCGACCTGCTTGGCTGTCTGGATCGTGTCCCGCTGCACCATGAGCGTGATGCCGGTCCCCAGCACCAGCTCAGTGGTGGTCACCGCCGCGGCCGCAAGGGCCACGAACTGGTCGACGGTCCGGTAGTAGCTGTCCGGGAGTTCTCCGCCGAGCAGATAAGGGGTCTCCCGGCTCGCCGGGATATGGGAGTGTTCGGGCACAAAGAGCGAGTCGAACCCTCGCTCTTCCAGCGCCGGCCCGAGTACCTGCGGAGCGATCCCGTCCGCGTCCGCGTTAGCAATAATGCCGAACCTCATCGTACGACTCCTTCACAGCGTTCCTAATCTTGTGTCCAATGGGGACGTGGTCGGGAGGTCAGCCCACCGGGGCGGGGTTTGTGCCGGTGAGCAGGAGGTGGCCGGCGTCGACGGGCAGGGCGACCCCGGTCACCGGCTCGCCCGGGCGATCTGTGTGGACCGTCAGGTCCCGACCTCCGGGAGGTCGAGCTCGTGTCCCATCCGGTCGCGTTTGGTCCGCAGGTACCGGACGTTTTCGGGGGTTGGCAGCGCGGGCAGCGCGACCCGGTCCACCACCGTGACCCCGAGCCGCGCCAACTCCAGGGTCTTGAGCGGGTTGTTCGTGATGAGCCGGACCCGCATCACACCCAGGTCGGCCAGCACGGCGGCCGCGGTGTCGTATGACCGTGCGTCGCCCGGCAGCCCCTGAACCAGGTTGGCCTCGACCGTGTCGAGCCCACCGTCCTGGAACGCGTACGCGCGGATCTTGTGCGCCAGGCCCACCCCGCGTCCCTCGTGCCCGCGCAGATAGACGATCACTCCGGCTCCGGCCTCGGCAACGGCCTGCATCGCCTGCTGTAGCTGTCCGCCGCAATCGCAGCGCAGCGACCCGATGATGTCCCCGGTCAGGCACTCCGAGTGCACGCGTACCAGGGCCCCGGCCTCGGACCGGCCGGCCGCCGCAACGTCTCCCGCGACAAGCACCAGGTGCTCGGTGCCGTCGCGACCGCTCCGGTAGGCCAGTGCTTGGAAGATGCCGGCGGTGGTCGGCATCCGCGACGACGCGACCAGCTCAAGGTCCTCGTATCGCCGCGAGCGGTACGTCACCAGGTCGGCGATGTGCAGGACGGGCAGGTCGTACTCTTCCGCGAATGCCGTCAACGACTCGCCGCGGCGCATGGAGCCGTCGTCGTCGACGATCTCGCTGATCACTCCGACGCCGGATAGGCCCGCCATGCGCAGCAGGTCGACGGCTGCCTCCGTGTGGCCGCTCCGCTCGAGGACCCCGCCCGGGCGGGCCCGCAAGGGGAACATGTGCCCGGGGCGCCGGAGATCGCCGGGCATGGTGTCCGGGTTCACCAGCGAGCGTACGGTCGCTGCCCGATCCCGGGCGCTGACTCCGGTCCCGACGTCGACGTGGTCGACGCTCACCGTGAACGCCGTGGCGTGCAAGTCGGTGTTGTCCTCGACCATCTGCGGGAGTTTGAGCTCATCGACGCGCTCGGGCGGCATCGGGACGCAGATGATCCCGGTGGTGTGGCGCACGAGGAAGGCCATCTGTTCCTCGGTGACGGTCTCGGCGGCGAGCACGAGGTCGCCCTCGTTCTCCCGATCGACGTCGTCGACAACGACGATCATTCGGCCGGCCAGCAACGCGGCGACAGCGTCCTCGAGCGCCCCCATCGGCGTCCCGGCGCTCATCACGCCACCTCGAGCGGTCGCCGCGTGCCGAACGTACGGCGGTGGTAGATCAACGGATGGCCCTGGGCGGTCTCAGCGGCACGGACGTGCCCGAGCGCCACGACGTGGTCACCGCCGTCGACAAGCCGGTCGACGGTGCAGGCCAGCCAGCCGAGCGCGCCGGGCAGCCTCGGCAGCCCCGAGTGCAGCTCCCACTTGATCGCCCGGAACTTCGCCGCGCCGCCCTTGCGGGCAAAGGCCAGGGCCAGCTCCGACTGGCCGGAGGCCAGCACGTTCAGCCCGAACACGCCGCTCGTGCGCACCTGGTTGAGGAGGTCAGACCCCTGGTCGAGCGCGACGAGGACCATCGGCGGCGTCATCGACAGCGAGGCGAACGCGCTGACCGTAGTACCGAACGGCTCGCCACCACCCATCGTCGTCACGACCGACACCGGCGTGGCGACGCCGGCCATCACCTCACGGAACTCGGACGCCAGGTGCGCGTCCGGCCGCCCCTTTTGCCATGTCATGTGTGGGCTCCTTCGTGCAGTGATTCACGGTGGGCATCGATGGATCTCAAAGGATTTGCGCCCGTCAGTCGGGTAGCACCTCATGCTGCCGGGCATGTTCCAGCGAGATGGGTCCGCTCGCCGCGGCCGGGGAGCTGGCGGACTTGCGGCGATCACCCAGTCGCCGCCCAAAGGAGCCGAGTGGGCGAAGCACCTGAAGCAGCAACCAGTACAGGGTGATGCCACCGTGGAACTGGGTGACGATCTTGCCGGAGGGCCCCTTCATGTAGTTGCTCGCTTTGGCCCATGCCGTTCGCTCCAGCCGCTTCTGCAGCCAGCGGTTGTACAGGTCCGTGACCGAGCCGCGGGTCTCGATCGCGGTGTAGCCGTGGCGCTCCATCCTGCGGATGTCCTTGATGATCCACGTCGACTGGTTCTCGGCGAGCGAGTTGACACTGACCTGCCCCGCGCCGTTGGTCCCGGGGCCGTACATGATGTAGAAGTTCGGGAAGCCGGGGACCGTCATCCCCGCCAGGGCGAAGGCCCCGTGGCCCCACGCCTTCTGGATGTCCTGGCCGTCGATCCCGAAGACCCCGACCCGCGAGAGGTACGCCGAGGCCTTGAAGCCGGTGGCGATGACCAGTACGTCCACCGGGTACTCGGTGCCGTCCGCGTCCACCGGCCCGGCCTCGGTGACCCGGGTGACGGCACGCGGGATGAGCTTGACGTTGTCGTTGAGCAGCGACTCGTAGTAGTCGTCGGAGAGCACCCGGCGCTTGCCCGAGAAGGGGTAGTTCGGGGTGAGTGCCTCGCGCAGGTCCGGGCGGTCCTTGAACACGGTGTTGATGTAGTCCCGAGCGGCTTGCTCGGCCTGACGGTTGCGCCGGTTGCCGGCGACGTAGACCGGGCCGGTGACGAACTGCCACTCCGCCCCGATCGCCATCTTCCAGCGCGTGAGCTTGCGCCGCAGCGGGCTCCGGTACTTCTCGAACTCCTCGTCGCTGAAGTCGCGGGCGCCCTTGGACAGCACCCAGCCGGGCTCGCGCTGGAACACGAGGACCTGCTCAGCGAGGGGCTGGATAGCCGGGACGATCTGCACCGACGTCGAGCCGACGCCGACCACCGCGACCCGCTTGCCGGTCACGTCCACGGTGTCCGGTCGCCATTGCGACGTGTGGAACTTGACGCCCTTGAAGTCCGACAGGCCGGGCCAGGTCGGCAGGTTGGGGTCGTTCAGGAATCCGGTGGCGGCCACGACGATCGAGTAGGTGTACTCGTCGTCGGCCGTACAGACGCGCCACAGGTGGTGGCACTCGTCCCAGTGCACCGACTCGACCGTTGTGTTGAGCCGGATGTGCTTGTCTACCCCGAATCGCTTCGCGGTGTTCTCCAGGTAGTCCAGGAGCTCGTGCTGCAGCCCGTGAGTACGCCGCCAGTGGTGGTTGGCGAAGGAGAACTGGTAGAGCGCCGAGTGGACGTCGACCGCCGCGCCCGGGTACTGGTTCTGCCACCAGGTCCCGCCGAGGCGGCTGTCCGCCTCGAAGATGTCGAAGTCGCCGATGCCGGCGCGCAGCAGCTTCACGCCGAGGGCGAGCCCACTGACGCCCGCTCCGATGATCGCGATCCTCGGGTGGGCGTCCGACGGTCGGGGCGTGGTGTCGTCCATCGCGTAGCTCCTGTCCTGGTCGTGCTCTGCGCGGGCGGACCCGGAGAGCAATGCGCGGGGCGCTGCGGCGCCCAAGTCACGTCGCGTTGGAAGCCATTCCCCCGGCGGAGATGCTGAGGGCCTCACCGCTGATGTAGCGGGCCTTATCGGAGAGCAGGAACATCACTGCGTCCGTGATGTCGGACGGCTCGACCCACGGGATCCCCATCGGGTTGGTGGAGCCGAAGGCCGGCTTCGCGTCCTCGATGCCGGGCGCCTCGACGTGCGGCGCGAACAGACGGTAGGTGGGCTCGTTGTGGATCATCGTCGTATTGACGACCGTCGGCAGCACCGCATTACAGGTGATGCCCGACGGCGCCACCTCGATGGCCACCGACTTCACCAACCCGATCACGCCCCACTTCGAGGCGACGTAGTGCGCGATGTTGGCGGCACCCCGCCGGCCCATTCCCGACGCCGTCGCCACGATCCGGCCGCGCGGCGCCGCGGCGAGCGGTTCTAGGCTTGCCTGGATCGTGTGGAAGACGCCGGTCAAGTTGATGTCGACGACCTCGCGCCACTGCTGCTCGGTCAGGTCGCGGACCTTGCCGACGGAGTAGACGCCCGCGTTGGCCAGCACGATGTCGAGCCGACCGAGCTCTGCGACCGCTTCCCGCACCACCTCGTGCATCCGCGAGTGGGACCGGACGTCGGCAGCGAAGGACAGACAGCGTCCCCCGGCGGCCATGATTTCCTTTACCGTCTGGGCAAGGTCCTCGGCTGTCGACAGCGCGTACGGCGTGGTCTCGACCGGCTCGGGCGCGTCGACCAGCACCACGGTCGCACCAGCCCTGGCCAGGGCAAGGGCGTGCGACCGCCCCTGGCCTCGCGCGGCACCGGTGATGAGCGCAACCTCGCCGGCGTGTTCCTGTCCACTCGTCATGACGCTCCCGCTCGTCGCCGCGACCTGTGTGGGGCGCTCGTTCAGTGACCCGGCTTGGCCGCGATCGGGCCGAAGTCGCGGGTGCTACCGCGCGCCGACATCAGCGACGCGCCACCGTCGACCATGACAGCCTGGCCAGTGATCCAATCCGAACACAGCATGTTGACGATGCCGTCAGCCACGAGCTCGGGTGAGCCGAGCCGGCCCAACGGCGTGTTCTTGCGCACCGCGGCAACGAACTCGTCGCTGAAGGCCGGAGCCAGCAGCGGGGTGTCGGTCGGCCCAGGCCCGATTGCGTTGATCCGGATGTTGTGCGGGCCGAGCTCCACCGCGGCCACCCGTGCGAGGTGGTAAACGGCTGCCTTCGACGCGGAGTAGGTCGCCAGCTGCCGGTCCGAGAGGATGCCGTTGATACTCGATACCGCCACCATGGCGCCGTCGAGCCCGGCGGCGATCATGGCGCGGGCGACCGCCTGGATCGAGAGCAGGATGCCCTTCACGTTGACCGCGAAGACCTTGTCCCAGTCGTCGACGGCGATGTCCAGCAGCGGGGCCACGCTGGCGACGCCGGCGGACCCGACGAGCAGGCTCGGCGTACCCCAGCGGGAGACGGTCTCCCGCATAGCCTTGGCGATTGACTCCTCGCTGGTCACGTCGACCTGCACGTCGGCCCCGGACTCGATGTCCCAGGACACCGCCTGGACGCCGTGCTCGGCCAGGAGAGCACACGTGGCCGCCCCAATACCCGAGCCGCCGCCGGTCACCACTGCAGTACGTCCCTGAAGCTCCATGACTCTCTCTCCGAAGAAGGTCGCTCTTCCGCCACGGACGGTGGCGGCCGGCCCGCGCCGCGGCGGACCGAGATGTCGGTCGTCGTCCTCGAATGGCGACGACCGCTCACTCGGGCAGGGTCTCGTAACCGAGAGGATCGCTGACGTGGTTGCGTGTCAGCCGCCCCCAGCGCATTCCAGTGAAATGTGCTGCGGCGAAAGGGATGTCCTCGTCGAGGATCAGTTTTCGGATCTTCTCGATTGACGCCATGCCGGCGTCGTGGTCGATGTGGTTCACGAAGTCCCAGTTGTCGCCATACAGCTCCGGCTCGGAGTGCACGAGGTCACCGAGGAGTAGCCCCTTCTCCCCCGCCGACTCCAGCAGAAGGACGGTCGAGCCCGGGGTGTGCCCGCTCGATTCCAGCGTGCTGATGCCAGGGAACAGGCCCTGCGAACCCTCGAAGAACTCCATGCGCGAGGCCACCGGCGCAAGCCGGTTCACGGCGGAGTCCTCCGCCGGATTCGACGTGCTCGACTCCCACTCGGGGACCTCGTAGTCGGGCGAGACGAAGAAGTCCCAATCTCGCTTGTCGCACCGGTACGTCGCGTTCGAGAAGAAAGGCTTGCCGTGCTGGGCGGCCCAGCCGATATGGTCCAGATGCAGATGGGAGAACACCACGTCGGTCACGTCCTCGGGGGCGACCCCCTTGGAAAGCAGGGACGAGCGGAAGCCACCGCCGAGCCAGGGATAGATAGGTTTGGACCCAATTCCGGTGTCCAGGACGATCACCCGGTCACCGCCGCGGATCAGAAACCCCCCAATGGTGTTGACGTAGTTACCCGTACACGGGTCGAGGAACTGCCCGTGTTCCTTCCAGTCCTCGCGCTCCTTGTTCGTGTACAGGAACTCACCCGGATACGCCGTCTCGCCGTCGATCAGCGTTTCGATGGTGATGTCGCCGATTTTCATCGGTCGACGTCCTCGACGTACTCCTTCACGCGGTGTTCGCGGCCCAGGGCCAGGTCCTCGATGGTGCGGCTGATACCCGAGATGATCGGGTTGACCCGGTAGTCGGGATCAGCCTTGCGCGGCGCCTCGCTGCGACGAGCGACCGCCTTCGCCGCCAGCTCAGCCTTCCGCTTCTGGCGCGCCGGCTCGGTCGCCTCGTGCCGGCCGTGCAACTCCGGGATCACCTGCGTCCCGATCAACTCCAGCGACGCCATCGCATCCTCGTGACGAACGTTGGACCCCATCTGCGGCATGATCAACAACTCGTCCAGGCCCGCCCGCTCGTAGATCTCACACAACGCCATGATGTTGGCGACAGTGCCGACCCCCGCCGGCTCCTTCTCATCCCACACCGCCCGAACCGGCGCACCATTCGCCGCCTTCTGCGCCTGGAAAATCTCCGCCGGGCTGGTCACCCCGGGAACATGCTCGCCATCGCGGTAGTAGTGAACCGTCGCCGAACCGAACAGGTCGAACCCATCCTGGTACTGCTCCACCGCCTGCTGACGCGTCGCCGCGGCGTGCATACCAATGTTCAACCCGATCGACGGGTTAGCCGCGAACCCGACCGCCACCGCCTCCCGCTCGAAAACCTCGTAGTAATGCTCCACCCACTCAACCGCGATATGCGGGTCCACAAAATAGAACCCCAACGCACCAAGCCCCCGCCGCGCGGCAGTGGTGATCTTCTCCCGACGCGAGGTCGCCATCCACAACGGCGGATGCGGCTGCTGATACGGCTTCGGCACCACGTTACGGACCGGCGCCGACACGAACTCACCCTCATAACCCGCGAACGGACGCTCCGTCATCGCCTTGACAACGAAGTCCAACCCCTCCGCCCACATCGCGTTCTTCTGATCCGGATCAACCCCGAACCCACCCAGCTCCACAGCCGAGGCACCCTCACCCGACCCGAACTCAACCCGCCCATTCGAAACATGATCAAGCGTCGCAATACGCTCAGCCACCCGAAACGGATGATTGATCGCCGGCAACGTGTTCACAATGCCATGACCCAAACGAATCTGAGTCGTACGCTGACTCGCCGCCGCCAACAAAATCTCCGGCGCCGACATGTGCGCGTACTCCTCCAGGAAATGATGCTCGACCGCCCACGCGGAACGAAAACCCATCCGATCCGCCAACTCGATCTGCTCGAGGGTCTGATGAATGATCCGATGCTCAGCATCCGTATCCATCGGCTGCGGCGTGAAGAGCTCATACATCACGGAGAGCTTCATGCTCAACCTCCCTTGGTTGATCTTCGAGCCGTCATCGGCCAACACCGATCAGCATCGCCCGACCCACACACCAAAACTGCGACCGATCGATCGGTCGGTCGGTCGGTCCAGCGAGCATGACACCACCCCCAGCACAGTGTCAACGTCCAGCTGGGAGAGGAACGCGACTTGTCGCGGCACGGCCAGCCGGCGGAGGCCCGCGGCACGCTGCCTGACCTGCCAGATTGTGTCGCCGCTGCAGCAGGCCTCGCCGATCACTGCGACCGGAGCGAATCAGGGTCGGCACGGCGCACCCTACCTGCGCAAACACTCCGAAGCCCTCGGAACTCCCGGGCGAGCGCACGGAGTTCACCAAGCAATCCCTGGACAAGCTACCCCGCGCAATGCACGGAAGGTATGGTTTAGCCAGGAGCAACCGACCGACCGCTCGCTCGCTCACCGTCGATAGTGTCCGAACGGGCTATCAAGTGTCCTCGTCGGTAGGCTCCACAGATATTCACCGAAGCGGACAACTGGGATCGACGTTCAAGGGAGCAGGAGGACTTGCTATGCCCTGCAAGGGGACACCTGCCGGGCCGCAACTCCCGGCACGGAGGAGCTGCTCTACCCGCCTGGCGCCGGGTGTGACCTGTACGCGCTCTGGCAGGCACTTGCATGGGTGAACTCATTGTGGCCCCCCGTCCGGTCGCGGACTCCGGCGGATCGTGGCGCCACTACGAACCGCTCCTGCTCGACCGGCCACTTGCCGCGGCGCTGTCAGCCTTCGTCGAGTACGGCTACCACGGGGCCAAGATTCGCGATATTGCGCAGCGTGCGGGGCTTTCGGTGCCCGGGTTCTACCACTACTACCCGAGCAAACAGCATCTACTGGCCGAACTCTTCAACCGCTCCATGACTGACCTACTGCAGCGCAGTCGGTCGGCGCGAGCGGAGGGGCGGGTGCCAGCCCAGCGATTCGCTCTCCTCGTCGAGTGCCTGGTCCTGTACCACACGTACCGCAAGGAAATCGCGTCCCTCGGGGTGACCGAGATGCGCGGCTTGGACGAACCGGACTTGCGCCGGATAGTCGCCTACCGCAGCGAGCAGCAACACATGCTCGACGAGGAGGCACTCGAGGCGCGGCGCCTGGGCATGTTCGTCACGGACCGACCCCGAGAGGGGGCTCGCGCCGTCGCCACCATGTGCACAGCATTGCCGCAGTGGTACAAGGTCGACGGCCCTCGGACCCCGGAGGAGCTTGCCGCCGACTACGTCGACTTCGCACTGAACCTGATGAAGTTCGTCACCTGAGCCGTTCCGCGGTGTGGCGGTCCCTCCGATACCGACAGGTCACAGGCCCACCCGCACGTCCTGAGTCATGGTGAAGACCAACTCCACGCCGTGCACGGAGCACTACGCGGCCAACTCGGCCCCCGCGGCGCCGGGCGTTCGCCCGAGGCCAGGCCGAGCCCGGTGAGCACGTGGCGCAGCGTGTGGACATCACCGTTTCGCTCCGATAGCATCAATTCGACCGAGCGCTCGGTCGGTCGGGTGATGTCCAGTCGCCGCCCTTGACGTCCTCAGTCCACGTTTAGGCCATTCGAGAAGTACGGCATTGACTGCGTGTTCAGTTCACTGATCGACGGCATAAGTGGCGGCACACCCACTGAGCGAAAGGGCCGCCGGCGGACCGTTGGTTGCAACCATTCGTAATCGAACTCTGAGTCCAGCGCTCTTCAAGTAGAAACAGAAATTTGGCAACCGCGCGGTCTGGGGGATTTAGCGATGACAGACATTGAGAACGACCGGCTGACTACTCCGACGCCGGACCAGGCGCTCGACATCCACGCACTCACCTCATTCCTGGACAGCGCGGTCGGTGGGCTGAGCGGGCCGCTGTGGGCACGGCTGCTGTCCGGCGGTCGGTCGAACCCCACCTACATCGTCGGCGACGACCTCCGCGAATGGGTGCTCCGCCGGCCGCCGCACGGGCTCGTTCTGGCCTCGGCCCACGACATGGGTCGTGAGGTCCGCGTGCTGCGGGCGCTGCACGGCACGGCCGTCCCAGTCCCCGCCGTCATCGCGCATGACCTCGCGGGGGCAGTGCTCGGCGTGCCGTTCTACGTGATGGAACGGGTCGAGGGCGAGGCAATCAGCGACGTCGCCGATGCCGCACGACTGGAGCCCGAACAGCGCCGCCGCCTGGGCGAGGCGATGGTCGATGTCCTCGCCGCCCTGCACACGGTCGACGTCGACCAGGTAGGCCTCGGCGACTGGGGCAGGCCCACCGGCTTCCTCGAACGGCAGCTGGGCGTGTGGCGCCGACAGTGGGAGGCGGTCCGCACGAGGGATCGCCCTGAGATCGCCGACCTGCTGGACCGACTGTCCCGGTCGGTCCCGCCCACCCGACGGACAGGTGTGGTGCACGGCGACTTCAAGCTCGACAACGTGCTGGTGGACTGTGCGGACCAGACAAGCATCCGCGGTGTGCTGGACTGGGAGATGTCCACCCGCGGCGACGTCCTGACCGATCTCGGCATCCTGATCAGCTTCTGGGACGAACCGGACAGTGTGGTAAATCCGGTGACCGGCGGCCTGACCGCGCTCCCAGGTTTCCCCTCCCGGGCCGAGTTGGTCGAGCGCTACGCCGCCCTCACGGGCGCCGACGTCGAGCGACTCGACTGGTACGCCGTCCTTGCCGACCTCAAGATCGCCGTCATCCTCGAGCAGATCCACGCCCGACACGAACAGGGGCACACCGCCGGCAGCGGGTTCGCCGACGTCGGCGCGATGGTGGACCCACTCCTGCGGCGGGCGATCGCGCGGGCCGACGCCGCCCGGATCGGTCGCTGACCCCTTCCGCTCGTCTCCTCGGAGGATCGATGGACGATCCTCTCCCGGTTCGGCACCTCAGAACAACAATGACGACCGGGCCGGGTTCAGCCGACGCCCGCGACCAGCGTACTCAGCCCCTCGACGGTGTCGTGGTTCGCGGGGAGCAGCACCTGCAACCGGGTCGTCGAGCCGGGCGCGACCCAGGTGTTGGAGACGGTGAAGGTCATCCGCCCCACCGCCGGGTTGTCGATCCGGCGCAGCACGCCGGCGTCGACACCACGGACGGAGTGCCGGTCCCACAGCTCGCCGAACTCCGACGACACCGCGCGCAGCCGCGAAACCAGGGCCCTCCATCGGCCCTCGCCGACATGCTGGGCCATTGCGACGCGCAAGTTCTCGACCTGGCGTGCCGCGGCCCGCTCCCAGTCGACGACGCACTCGCGCCAGCGAGGGTCAGTGAAGGTGAGCCAGACGCAGTTGCGCTGTGCGATCGGCACCTCGTCGAGGTCGGCGATCAGCAGGCGCATCGCGCTGTTGTAGGCGAGCAGATCGAACTTGCCGTTCTGGATGCAGGCGGGGTACGGGTCGAGCTTGTCCAGCACAGCGTGCAACTCGTCACTCACGGCGTTGCATTCCGGTACCACCGCGTCGTCCGCGGCACCCGCTAGCAGGTAGAGGTGGTGGCGCTCGTCGTGGTCCAGGCGCAGCGTGCGAGCGAGCGCGCTGAGCACCTGGGTCGAGGGGTGCACGTCGCGGGCCTGCTCCAGGGCCGTGTACCAGGTGACGCTCATCCCGGCGAGCTGCGCGACCTCCTCCCTGCGCAGACCGGGGGTGCGCCGCCGAGCAGTCGCCAGGAGGCCGAGCTCGCTCGGCCTCATGCGCTCGCGCCAGGTGCGCAGAAAGACGGCGAGCTCTCGGCGCCGGACAGACGCGCCGTTGGAGCCGGCGGAGCTCGCAAGACCGATGGCATTGCCGGAGCGAGGCGGCAGATCGGTCGGCTCATCAGGCCGCGGCACGGTGTACACAGCCATCAGCATCCTCCGGGGCGAGCCAGCCACCCACTCATTGTTGAAGCTAGTACTAGCAGTGACTTGATACCACTCTTCGCGGCCCGAAACGATGCGGTCACCGGCCTTGCGCACCCTGCTCTGAAGGAGCCGACCCACCGTGTCCGACGCCACGTCCCCCTCGCTGTATCCCGCCGACGCGCGCCACCTACTCGTGATCGGTGCCGGCCCCGGCATCGGCGCCGCGACCGCCCGCCGCTTTGCCCGCGACGGCTACCGGTTGACCCTCGCCGCCCGGCAGCGGGACAAGCTCGAGGAGCTCGCCGCGGACCTGCGCTCAATCGGGGCCGAGGTGGCCATCGTGCGCATCGACGCGGCTGACCCCTGGCAGCTGCGCGCGGCGCTGAGCGAGCTGTACGCGGCCCCGAGCCCGCCCGGCGTCGTGCTGTACAACGTTGCCCAGCTGACGCCCGACGACCTCCTGTCGGCGGCGCCCGGGGACCTGGTGGGCGCCTACCTCGTGGACGTCGTCGGCGGGGTGGTGGCCGCCCAGGTCGCGGTGCCTGCCATGCGGGCCTCCGGCGGTGGCACGCTGTTGTTCACCGGCGGCGGTCTGGCGGACCAGCCGCACCCGAGCCTCGCCACGTTGTCCCTGGGCAAGCTGGGGCTGCGCGGGGTCGCGAACCTGCTGGGCGCCCAGCTTGCCGACGACGGCATTCGGGTTTTCACCCTCACCGTCAACGGGCCGGTCGAGCCGGGCACCCCGTTCGACCCCGAGCACATCGCCGAGCGGTACCGGCGCGCCGTCGACGACGCCAAGCCGGGTTTCGTCGACGAGCACTTCAACGGGGCTTGAGCCGCGTCATCCCGCCGAGAGGAGCAGCACGCGTGGGACAGCTCGACGGCAAGGTCGCCTTCATCACCGGCGCTGCCCGCGGCCAGGGCCGCAGCCATGCGGTCCGGCTCGCCGAGGAAGGCGCGGACATCATCGCCGTCGACGTCGCAGACCAGATCGATACGATCTACTACCCGATGTCCCGGCCGGAGGACCTCGCCGAGACGGCCCGCCAGGTCGAGGCGCTCGACCGGCGCATCCACACCGTCCGCGCCGACGTCCGGGACCGCGGCGCGCTCGAGCAGGCCTTCGCAGCGGGCGTCGCCGAGCTCGGCCCGGTCGATATCGTGCTGGCCAACGCCGGGATCGCACCGGCTGGCGGTCCCGAGCCCGACCCGGACCGGACCTTCCGCGACGTAATCGACACCAACTTGATCGGCGTGTGGAACACAATCTCGGTGGCCGCTCCCAGCATGCTCGAGCGGGGGCAGGGCGGGGCTATCGTGCTGACCAGTTCGACCCAGGGCCTCTCTGGCAGGGGCGGCGACGGCACGGCCGGTGTGACCGGGTACGCCGCCGCGAAGCACGGAGTCGTCGGCCTGATGCGCTCGTTCACCGCGTGGCTGTCGCCGCACGGCATCCGAGTCAACAGCATCCATCCGACCGGGGTGAATACGCCGATGATCGTCAATGACGTCATCGGCACGTTCATCGCGGAGAACCCCGAGGTGGCGGCGATGGTCAGCAATCTGATGCCGGTCGACATGATCGAGCCGGTCGACGTGTCGAATGCCGTCCTCTACCTGGTCAGCGACGCCGGCCGGTATGTCACGGGCGTGACGTTCCCCGTCGACGCCGGGTTCGCGGCCAAGTAGCTGCGCCCCGGCCGGAGTGTTCAGCTCAGCTGGGACGGTCCAGTACAGAAGGAGTCTGCTCGCCATCGATCAGCGCCTCCCGTCGTCGGCGTGGCGGAGGCGGGTCTTGGCAAGGAAGGCGGCCGCGGCTTCACGCGCATCAGCGGACGCACGGACCGCAACGTGGCGCTCTGTCTCCTCGTCCAGGTAGTCCTCCAACGTAAGCCGGTCCTGATCAAGAAGATTCGCCTTGACCGCACGCAACACCGGGGACGCCGATCCGCAAGTAGCCCGTCGTGACTCGAGACCGGCTGACCAACAGTCGCACATCACAGGCGGCCGCGAGAGCGGTCCCTATTCCCGCGCACGCGCCGTTCACCGCTGCAACGCCTGAGCCGCTGCGACCGGCAGCCCTCCTCGCCACACCTGGCCAGCACGACTGGGGACATCGACAGTCCGGCGTTGACACGCGCCGGAGCACCTGGAAACATCCAGTGAGCCGATCGAGCGATCGGTCGGCCCTGCGATAACTGGTCGGCGCTAACGATCAATCAGAGGAGATTGATTGTGCTTGTCTCAATGCGATGCTCGCGGTCAACCGGGCGGGTCGACGCTCACTGGGCGCAGCCAGTCAGTGCATCCAGAAGTGCTTCGCGCGGAACCCCCCGATGAGGATCGGCGACTTCACGATCTGGCCTCTCATTGACGGGGAGATATCTTCCGACCCGTCTTTGCTCTACCGGAACCGGGACCGTACGGCTTGGGCCCCGTTCGATCGCTTCCTCGACCCGTGCACTGGCAACTATCTCAGTACCGTCGGAGGGTTCCTGATCCGCGGCGGTGGCCGGACGGTGGTCCTGGACGCCGGGATCGGGTCTCGTCCGGTCTACCCCTGGCTGGGCGGCGGCTTCAGGTCCGCACTGCTCGCGACTGAGACTCAACCGTCGGACGTCACCGACGTGGTCTTCAGCCATCTACACCTGGACCACATCGGGTGGGCGACGCAGCACGGGCGGCCGTTCTTCCCGAGGGCGACCTACCGGTGTGACCGGCGTGATTGGGACCACTTCACGTCGACGGACTATGTCCTACCCCTTTGGGAGTCCTCTCGCTCCAATCCCGCCGAGGACGCCGCGCGCAACCGACTCGCTCCTGCAGCCGACCGATTCGAATTCTTCGAGAGCGACGACGAGGTACTGCCGGGGATCGTCGCGGTGGAGGCGAGCGGGCATACACCGGGCTCGACGGTCATCATGCTCGATTCCGCGGGGGAACAGGGAATGCTGCTCGGCGACCTCGTGCACACGGAGGCCGAGTTGTGCAGTGCCGACTGGGACTTCGTTCATCACGTGGACCACGACGCCGGCATGGCCGCGCTCGACAGAATCCGCCAGATCGTCGCCGACCGGCGCTTACCCTTTACCGCTGCTCACTTCCCGGGCCTGCGCTGGGGTCGCCTTGAGCGCTCTCGAGGGTCGTGGATCTACGAGCGGCTTCCCATTTGAGGTGAGGAGACAACTTCGGCACCAGCGGCGCGCGGGCTGGACCGCACGTCCGGGCGGCGTCGCGGTGGAGCGGCGTCCATCCGAATCACCTCGGCCTCCGCCGCCAGCGATGGCGGCCTGACCTAGCACTAGTCGACCGACGGTGCACCCCACCACGAAAGGTGACCCCCATGAGTTCGCAGACGGCTTCGCACCTCTCTGATCCGGCCGGCGCGGTGAGCGAAGCGCTGGGCACCGACCGGCTGCTCTGGGCTGACGCCTTCGACACCGACCCTCGCTACGCCAAGCAGGTCGTGACGTTCACGGCGACCGTCACGTCCTGCCGGGCGCTCAGCGACAAGGACCGGGACCTGATCCTCTTCGGCGCAGCCGCGGCCGCGACGGCGGCGGACCGAACGATGATGCGGGCACACGCCGCGCGTGCGCTGCGCAGCGGCGCCACCGTCCGCGAGCTCGACGAGGTCCTGCTGGCGGTCGCGGTGCTCGGCGGGCACGCGCACAGCATTGCTATGACGACGCTCCTCGAGCTCGAGCCCGAAGCGGGGGTCGACGGTGAGCTCACCGCCTCCCAGCTCGCGCTCAAGGAGCGGTGGCTCGCCGCGTGGGGCTTCTGGAGCGATCACTGGGACCGCCTCCTCCGGCTGGACGAGGAGTTCTTTGAGGCCTACCTGGTGTTCGCCCGCGCGCCGTGGGACAACGGGATCCTCTCGCACAAATTCATGGAGCTGCTCTATATGGGCATCGACGCCTCGTGCACCCACATGTACGAGCGCGGCCTCGCGATTCACTTGCGGGGAGCCCGTAGTCGCGGCGCGTCGCTGACCGAGATCATGGACGTGCTGCGGCTGTTCGGCAGCCAGGGCCTGCGCTCGATGAGCGACGGCTTGGCGATCGTGCACGAGGCACTCCCCAGCGCCTGAAGCGCGAGGCGGCACAACCTAGCGAGTGAGTCGAGGGTCAGGACTCGCGTGCTTGCTTCGGGTTCTCGGGCGGAACAGACCACACCGACCCCAGGGACCCGCCCGTCTGGGCGGCTACCTTCGCGCGCACGAGTAGCCAGGCAGCGCCGAGCACTGCTGCCGCCACAGGTAGACCGATCACGACAACGATAAAGTCAGATTTGTGCCAGAAACTCGGCGATGATAGCCAACCTGAATACGCGAGTCCCACCGCGACCAACAACAGGAAAGCAATGCTGATTATCCCTGTATATGGATACCCGGGCATGCGGAACTTGCTCATCGGGACGACGCCACGGTTAGCTAACCAGCGCAATCTCAGCTGGCAAGCGAAGATGGTTATCCATACGTAGATGACGGTCAGAGCGCCCATTTCGAGCGCGGTCTCGAATGCGTTCGGGGAGATCGCGTTGAGATAGACGCCGAATCCATACACGATGCAGGTCATGAGGATGCCGGCCCAGGGTACGCCAGACGTGCTCATCTTGACCGTGAACGCGGGCGCCTGCTTCGACATGCCCAGGCTCCGCAGAATTCGACCTGTAGCGAACAGACCCGAGTTCAGGCTTGACAGTGCCGCGACAATGAGAATCGCCTGGATGACGTCAGCGATCCAGGCGAATCCCATCCGACCGAACACTGTGACGAACGGGCTCGTACCGGCCTCGTACTCGTCGGTCGGAAGCAACGCGGCCATGAAGAAGATGGATCCGATGTAGAAGACACCAATCCTGAAGATCACACCCTTCACGGCCCGCGGCACCTCACGGTCGGCATCCTTCATCTCGCCGGCGGCCATCCCGACCAGCTCGATCGCGGAGTAGGCGAACAGGACGCCGGACATGGCCAGGACCGGCCCGTACCACACGTGCCCGCCCGAGGTTGGCCAGAACCCGCCCGGGTTGCGCCACAGGTTGCTGATCTCGGCCACGTGTGAGCCGACGTGTACGCCGCCCACGACGAAGACCACCGCCACCGCGAGGAAGCAGACGATCGCGGAGACCTTCAGGATCGATGCCCAGAATTCGAACTCCGCGAACATTGACGCGGAAATCAGATTCACGGTCATCACCACCAGAATAGTGATCAGCACGGTCAACCATTTCGGCATATGTGGCCACCAGTGCTGAACATAGATGCCGATCGCTGAGAGTTCGGTGATTCCGCCAAATGCCCAGCCAAGCCAATAGATCCACCCGGTCAGGAATGCCCACTTCTCCCCGAAGAACTCCCGCATATAGGACACGAACCCGCCAGATGTCGTGCGGTGCAACACGAGCTCACCGACCGCGCGCATCAGGAAGTAGGCGACCAGGCCGGTCACCGCATAGCTCAGGAATAGGGCAGGACCGATATCGTGCAGGCGCGACGCCGATCCCAGGAACAATCCAGTGCCGATCGCGCCCCCGATCGCGATCATCTGCACCTGACGGCGCCCCAGTGACTGTTTATATCCGACCTGCTCAGCGTTGAGCAGGGCGACCTGACCCTCGGAATCTGACATGAATTGATCCTCCGATGCTTCCGACATGACTATCCGCCGAACTGGTTCAAGTGGCGGGTGGAGTTTGGGCAGAAATGCCCAGGGGGAGAATCCCGACGTTAGGGCTTGTCTTTCCTCGCGGGGCTAGCCGCGGACGCGCCGACCAGCGCGGCAATGATGTGGTCGACGGGCATCTCCTCGGGATGCCACTGCACGCCCATGGCGAAGCGCAGCGCCGGCCATTCAAGAGCCTCGACAAGCCCGTCGGTCGCCGCGCGCGCCGCCACCACGGCACCTTCGGCGACGCGGTCGATGCCTTGATGATGGTGGGAGTTCACCTGGTGGATCCCTGCGCCAGCCGCCCGGGCCGCGAGCGTCGCGGCCCGGATCTCGACCGCGTGGTAGGTATTCGCCCCGAGCGACTTGGGGTAAGGCCGGTGTTCGGCGAAGCCACAATCAGTCAGGTGTTGGTGGAGCGTCCCGCCATTGGCGACGTTCATAACCTGCACACCGCGGCATATCCCCAGTACCGGCATGTCCCGCGCGAAGGCCGCCCTGGTCAGCGCAAGTTCAAAGTCATCCCGTAGCGGGCTCGTTACTTCCAGGTGCGCTGATGCGCTATGGCCATACGTCTCGGGCTGGACATCGACGCCTCCCACAAGTAGAAGCCCGTCGATTCGATCAAGGAGGATGTCTGGCTCCTTCTCTGCCGCCAGGTCCGGGACAAGGAGCACGGCGAGGCCACCCGCCGCCTGCACCTTCCTGACATATCCTCCGGGCACGAAGGCGGCTTCCTGTGGCATCGCGTGCTGCCAGCTTGCCGTCTCGTAGGCGGCGCACATTCCGATGATCGGTGCGGTCACGGTTCCTCTTCCTCTCCTACCTTTCGAGGTTCACGGCGGCGGTCTTGCGCGGTGATAGCGACGGCACTGCGCAAGGGGTCCTCGTTTCGTCTACTGGCGGACGCTGATGGTGACCGGGCCGCCGTACCGGTTGATCGTGTCGAGTACCGCCGAGGGGATTCGGAAGATGCGCCCGGGGGCGGCGGGCCACCAGAGGCGCTTGGCGGTGACGATGTGGCCGTCCTGGGTCAGCACGACGGTGGGTATGTGGATGAGGCGGTCGGTGCACAGGAGCAGTCGGTTGCGTGCTGGGGCGGGGTCACCCGGGCGGACGCAGTGCGGAGCGACCCAGCGGAACGGGGCTTCGACTCGTAGTTCGACGCCGGTGGTGTCGGGTCGGTGCCCGTCGAGGTACGCCCGGACGTGTCGGGCGGCCGCGGCGCCGTCGAGGGCGGCGATGTCGGCGGTGTCGACCGGGTGCAGCAGGTTGCCGGCGGCGAAGACGCCCGGTTGGTTGGTGCGCAGCGCGGTGTCGACCAGCGGGCTCTTGCTGGTGGGGTCGATTGGGATGCCGGCGGAGCGGGCGAGCTCGTTGTCGGGGATCCAGTCGCCGGTGAGGATGACGGTGTCGCAGGCGACGGTGCGTCGTTGCCCGGTGTCGAGATTCTCGATCTCGACCGCTTCCACGTTCGGGCGTCCGATGATCTTGGTGAGCTTGGTGCGGGTGGCCACCCGGGTGCGGAAAGCGATTCGGCCAAGTCTGTGGAACAGCAGGTAGGAGTCCGGTTCGGGGTACTGGGTAGTCATCAACACCGTCGTGCACCCAGCGTGCCGCAGGGTCATCGCCGCTGACCAGCTGACCAGCTCGGCGCCGACGATGACGGCCCGGTTACCGATCGTGCGATGTTTGAGATGGACGAGGTTCTGCAGCTGGCCGGTCGTGTAGATGCCGTGGGCGCGGTCGCCAGGGATGAGCCGGGCCGGCCGGGGACGTTCTCGAGCACCCGTGGCGAGCACGACGGCGCGCGCGTCGACCCGGATTCGGCCTTCTGGGCTGGTGATGTTCAGCGAGCGGTTGCCGGCCCAGTCGGTGGCCATCGTGTTGGTCATGATCGTGGCCCCGGCCCCGGCGGCCTTCTCCCGCAGGACGCGCGCGTAGCGAGGACCGCTGATGAACCTGCCCATGTCCCGGATGCCGTAGCCGAGGTGATCGCTGTGACGCGGGATGCCGCCGGCGTCGCTCTCCCGCTCCAGAACCAGTACCTCGCCGCTGAGCCGCGGCGCGAGGTCGGCGGCTGTGCGCAGACCAGCCGGGCCCGCGCCGACGATGACGACTTCCGGTGTGAGTAAGCGGACCTGCCTGGGCCGCGCGGGGGTGTGGGAGGTGATCGGTGTGTCCATCGTCAGGCCCGTGCTTTCTCGGCGTTGCCGCCGCCGGTGTCGAGCAGTTCGCCGAGCTCCGCTCCGCAGAAGAAGCCCTGGCAGCGGCCGTTCTGGGCTCGGGTGCGTCGTCGCAGGCCAGAGAGGGTGGTCGGCGGAATCGGGGAGGTGAAGGCGTCCCGGATCTCACCGGCGGTGACGCGTTCGCAGAAGCAGACGATCCTGCCGTACGCCGGGTCGGCGGCGATGCGCTCAGCGTCCTGGTACGGACGCGGGAACGCCTCGCCGATGTTGGGCAGCCGCGGCGGGGCAGGCAGGTCCGGCCGGGCGGTGAGCTGGATCTTCCCGCTGTCGGCCAGCAGTTCTTCGATGTGGGCCGCGACGGCCATGCCCGAGGTCAGGCCGGTGGAGCGGATGCCGCCGGCGAGTACGTACTGCTGGCGAGCGTCGAGGTCGATCAGGTAGTCCGGGGAGTCACTCGCGGCGCGCAGCCCGGCGTAGGTAGCGGTCACCTCTTGCTCGAGCAGCCGTGGGAACAGCTGCTTGCCCTTGCCGAGCAGGAATGCCAGCCCGGCCTCGGACGTACCGGTGTCGGTTCGGTCGCTGAGGTCCTCGGCGGTGGGGCCGAGCATGACGTTCCCGTAGACGGTCGGGCTGACCAGCACGCCTTTACCTCGGACGCTGGGCACCGGCAGCACGATCTTGTCCAGCAGGGGCCGGGCCTGCTTGTCGAACACGAGCAGCTCACCGCGCCTGGGCGTGATGTGGAAGCGGTCGTAGCCGAACATCCGGTCCACGTGGTCGCCACCCAGACCGGCGGCGTTGATCACCCAACGGGCCTGGACGGTGCCCCGGCTGGTGCGCAGTACGGTCACCGGGTCGGTACCGTCGCTGCCGGTTCTGACCTCCTGAACCCAGTGCCCCAGCAGCAGTGTGGTGCCGCGCTGCACCGCGTCGGTGGCCAGGGCGAGATTGGTGGTCCAGGTGCAGATGATCGACTCGTCGGGCACGGTGAGCCCGCCGAGGGCCCCCGGGCCGATGTTCGGTAGCTCCCGGTAGACCTGCTCGGCGCTGATGATCTCGGTGTGCGGGTAGCCGTTGTGGTTGGCCTTCTCCCGCAGGCCGGGCAACGTGTCGAGCTGCGGTTGATCCCAGGCCACGAGGATGGCCCCGGTGGGTTCAACCGGGATCCCGGTGGCCTTGGAGTAGTCGGAGAGCAGCCGATAGCCCTCGCGCACCATCCGGGATTCGAGTGTGCCGGGAGTGGCATCGAAGCCGGTGTGCAAGATGGCGGTGTTGGCCTTGCTGGTGCCCTCACCGACATCCTCGCGGCCGTCGAGGAGCCCGACCGACAGCTGGTATCCCGACAGGGTTCGGGCGATCGCGGAGCCGACGATTCCGGCGCCGATGACCACGACGTCGAACGTCGGGTCGGTGGTGGTGCGACTCATCGGGAGCAGCTTCCTTTCAGGTGCTCTGGGCGGCCATGGCCCAGCGGGCGCGGAAGTCAGTGGCCTGCTCGGCGCTCCATCGCGGCGTGTAGACGAGGTTCGGGCGCCAGGCCACGATGGCCTCGGCCAGGCTCAGACCGGGGTCGACGGCCATCCGGGCCAGCGCCGCGGCCCCGAGCGGGGTGGCGTGGGCAGAGGGGTAGACGTCGAGCTCGACTTGCATGAGGTCGGCGACCGACTGCATCAGGGTCTTGCACTGGGTCAAGCCGCCGTCGACACGCAACCGGGTGAGCGGGCCCTGCAGGTCCCCGGCGACGGCGGAGCTGAGTTCGGCGACCTGAGCGGCGATGCCCTGCAAGATCGCGAGGACCAGCTGGCCGACGGTGGTGGACAAGGTCATGCCGGTGACGGTGGCTTTCGCCTCCGGTCGCCACCAAGGCGCACCCAGCCCGGCGAGAGCAGGGACCGCGAGCACGCCGCCGGTGTCCTTCGCGGCGACCTTGTCCATATCGGCGGCGGTGGTGATGTAGCCCAGCTGCTGCATCCAGCGCACCGCGGATGCGGCCGTGTAGACCTGCCCGTCGAGGCAATAGGTCGTCTGGCCGTGGGTCTGCCAGGCGACCGAGGCCGCCAGGCCGTGGTGCGAGCGGGTCGCGGTTGAGCCGGTGTTGGCGAGCAGGAACGCCCCGGTGCCGAAGGTGCACTTGGCTTCCCCCGGCCGCAGACAGTCCTCGGCGAGCAGGGCCGCTTGCTGGTCGACGACCAGCCCGCCCACGACGGGGGTGCCCGCGAACGCGGTGGTGCGGCCGACCACCGCATCGCTGGGCACAATCGCCGGTAGTCGTTCCTCACCGAGCCCGAAGAGCTCGAGCAGCTCGCCGTCCCAGTCGCCGGTGTCCAGGCCAGTGACCAGAGACCGGCTGGCGGTCGAGACATCGGTGACGAATTCCCCGGTCAGCTGGTGGATCAGCCAACTGTCCGAAGTCGTGACCACGCCCTCGCGGGTGACGTTGCGACGCAACCACGCCATCTTCGGGGCGGAGAAGTACGGGTCGAGCACCAACCCGGTCCGCTCGGAGAAAGTGTCCCGGTGCTCGGCCAGCTCGGCGCACACGCCCTCCGCCCGCCGGTCCTGCCAGACGATCATGCTCGACAGCGGCTCGCCGGTGACCTGATCCCAGGCCAGCACGGTCTCGCCCTGATTGGCCAGGGTCACCACGTCGATCGGCACTCCCGCACGGGAAACAGCGGCGCGGCCCGCTTCGACCACGGATGCGAGCAGTTCGTGGGGGTCCTGCTCGACCCCGCCACCGGATAGGTAGCGCGGGCGGACCGCGTGCTCAGACAGTCCCAGCAGTGCGCCCTCGCCGTTGATCACGATCGCCTTGGTGCCTGAGGTTCCCTGGTCGAGCGCCAGCACGGTGGTCACTTCGGGTCCTTCCCGCGCGCGCCTTCGGGGTCGGACTCGGGTTCGGCGGGGAGTTCGGATTCGAGTTCGGCATCGATGGAGCGCATGCCCGGCATCGCCAGGCTCGAGGGACCACCACGCTTGATCAGCAGACCTACCAGGTATACGGCGCCGATGGCGACCATCACCAGGATGTAGAGCCAGGGAGCGGCGAAGGAGCTGTCGCGGAAGAGGCTCAGTTCGAAGACCAGCCACACCACCGCCAGCACGATCACTGGGTTCTCCCACTTGCCCAACGTGAAGCCCTGGCTCGGTGGCAGTGCCTTGCGCTTGACGATGTAGAGCGCCACGGTGGCGGCGTAGATCAGTGCCGGCAGGAGCGTGCCGGCGGAGAAGAGACTGAACAGGGCGTCGGTCTGGAGCGCGAACACCGCCAGGATCAGCTCGGCGGCCACGAACACCCCGCCGGTCGCCGCCAGCGGCGTCGCGTACCGGCTCGAGACCGTGCGCCAGAGTCGGTAGCCCGGGAACCTCTGGTCACGGCTCATCGCCCACACCAGCCGCACAGCGGTCATGAAGATCACCATCCCGCAGGCGAAGATCGAGATCACAACCAGGACGAGCAGCGCGGTACCGACGTAGCGGCCGAGAACCCGGTCGATGACATCGACGATCGGGGTGTTGGACTGGGCGAGCGCGACCGGGTCACCAGCGAGCACCGTCACCGCGATCAGGAACAGGAATCCCAGGACCCCGGAGGCCAGCACAGCCTGTGCCATCGACCGCGGCACGACCCGTGCTGGTTGATTGGTCTCCTCGGCCAGGTTCGCGGCGGACTCGAATCCGACGATGGTGAACGCGCCGAGCAGGGTACCGATCATCCACGGTCCGACGTGGGTGAGTGTGCCCAGCGCGAAGTAGCCCTGGACGGGGGCCGTGCCGGTGCTCAGCAGATTGCCGAGGTTGTACTGCCGCGCCACAGCCCCCACGACGAGCAACAACACCACGAGCAGGACCATGCCGATCAGCTCGGCGGATACCGCGAAGTTGTTCACCCGCTCGGTCCACCTGGTCGAGAGGCCGACCAGCAGCGCCTGCGCGACGAGCACCACGGCGGTGATCACCCAACCGTTGACCGGCGTGCCGCTGTAGTTCAACAGCCCTGGCAGCACGGTCGAGGCGATCGTGTAGTCCACGGCCACCACCACGACGACGAGGAACGCGAACGACGCCCAGCCCATGATCCAGCCCAGCACCGGGTTCGCCAGCCGCGACATCCACTGGTACGCGTAGCCGGTGACCGGGATCCGCGCGGCCAGCGCACCGAAGATGTAGGCCACCATCAGCTGACCGACTACCACGATCGGCCAGGTCCAGATCCCAGCCGGACCGGAGGACTTCAGCACTGAGCCGTAGGTGGTGAAGATGCCTGTCGCGATCGAGACGAACGCGAAAGCGACGGCGAACGAGGCGAACGGTCCCGTGCCGCGTTCCAGCTCCTGCTCGTACCCGAACTCCACCACAGTCGATCCCCCGCTGTCGACCGCGGGTTGCGACGGCAGGCCGCCCGCCCGGGAGCCCTGGGCGGGTGAGTAATAATCGGACATGGTCAGTCCTCTCCTTGACCTTCAAGCGGATGGGGTGTGGATTGATCAGAGCTGGGCGGCGTTGCCGCGCCGCCCAGCTCGCTGCCGCGTCGAACCCGTTGCCGCGGGAACGCGCAGTCTTCAGCGGAAGAGAATCCGGCCTCCCACCTCGGTGATACTCGACCGAATCGAAGTCGGAGGGTCCTGATCGGTGATCAGCCCGGCCAGCGTGTCCCACCCCGCTACCCGGTGTCGGGCGAGCCGATCGAACTTCGTCGAATCGGCCAGGACGTAGGAGGCGGCGGCATTCTTGACGATGGTCTTGCGGACCATCGCCTCGTCGAAGTGGAAGTCGGTCACGCCCCGCGCGTCCACCCCGCCGGAGCCGAGGAAGGCAATGTCCGGGTTGAGGTCGGCGAAGAATGCCTGCGCCGCTGTGTTCGACAGCGCCAGGTCCCCGCCCCGAAGTCGGCCCCCGCACACCAGGATCTCCAGGTTCGGCCGCTCCGCCAGCTCGATCGCGGCGAGCAGCGAACACGTCGCGACCGTCGCAACCAAGTCCATCGGCAACGCCCGCGCCACCCGGGCCGCCGTGGTGCCGACGTCGATGACGATCAACTGACCGGGCTCGACCAGCGCGGCGGCCGCCCGTCCGATCCGCTCCTTCGCCTCGCTACCGGAGGCGGCCCGCTCGGCGAAGGACGCCTCCTCCCCCGCCGGAACTGAGCCAAGCGCCGCCCCGCCGTGGACCCGCGCGAGCAGCCCCTGGCGTTCCAGCCCGGCCAGGTCCCGACGGATCGTCTCGCCCGAGACGCTCAGCGACTGCGCCAGATCCTCCGTACTGACCACTCGCGTGCCGCGAAGCGAGTCGAGGATCCGCGCCCTCCGCTCAGCCGGCAACACCGCTGCCCACTATCGTGGAGTTCTGTGGATTCATGTTGAGAAGTATGGATATATGTGGGCCAGCGCACAAGGGGTTCGACAAGACCAACAACGACCCGCGTTCTGTCGCGTCCGGGTCAGCGCTGACTGTTCGCCGGGCTCAGCAGACGGCCGATGTCGAGGGCGTGGTCCGGATGGTCGGCCGGAACGATCCCCGAATAGACGGCGGTCCAGCAGTGGGGGCACGACAGCTGCCGGAAGACGATCTCGGCGTCGACGTAGAGATCCGGGGCCGATGTGACCTGCCGGCCGGCCTCCGACGATGGGCCGTTGTAGCGAGCCAGATCCAAGAGGTTCCTGTTCCGCGCGTCGCCGAGCGTCTGCCCGCAGTGGCGGCACGCCACTACCGCGGCCTCGCCGGCGTCGACCTCGACCAGGTTGTCGTCGAGCCTGCGGCCACCTGACACCTCGACGATCGGAGCGTCCCCGTCGACTACCTGACTTCGGTCGCGCCGCCGCGCACGGGCCGAGGTACGTTGCTGGTCGGTCGCGGCCGGGTCCACCTGTCCATCGACCAGCACCACACCGTAGCCCTCGAGCGCGCCCGCGAGCGTGACCTTGCCCTGGCTCAGGTCGCGCGCGACGTCCTCCGGATCGCGGAGCAACGGGTCGCCGTAGCCACCGCCACCCTGCCAGTGCAGGTAGAGCACGTCGTCGGTCCCGACCACGGTCTCCTCGTAGCACGGCCGGAGTTCGTGTTCGCCGCCGAGGGATTCGAGCGAGTCGGGCAGGACGCCGGCGGCGAACGTGGCGCCGACCTTGGCGTCGCGGGCGATGATGCCGATCGCGGTGTTGCCGGGATATCCGCCCGCGATGCCGTTGTTCTGCGCGACGGCCTTGCCCGACGACGCCACGACGAGGCCGACGGGTTGGCTGGTGCCGTACGGCATGATGGCGACCGATCCGCTGAGCCCGCCGCGGTGGCGACCGGGTCCGCCCGAGTCGGGTTCCTCCTTCCGCCACAGAGTCAGCAGCGGATGGGCGTACTCGTTCATCTCGACGTCGGGGATCCGGCCCATCGGGATGCAGGCCAGGCCGCCGGTGTCCAGTCCGTCGACGGTCGGCCGCGCACCGTAGCCGGCCGCCATGACGTCCATGACGATGTGGATGAACGGGAAGTCGTGCTCGCCGCGCTGGTCGACCCCGGCGAGGACCGCCGTGTCGTGGGTGCCGCAGCAGTTCGCGCGCACGTTGTCGATGAGGTCGTCGGAGCGATCCAGCATCTGGGCCAGGCATTCGGTGACGAGCGAGCCGGTGAGCCAGGCCGGGCCGATCGGGGCGCGGCTGAGTGCGGCTGGGAACGTGGCGTTGTTGATCGTGCCTTCCTCCGACACCAGGTCGAAGCAGCGCATGAGGCCGCCGGCCGACCATGGGATGTCGTGCGCCAGGATCGGCAACAACGCCAGCATCACTCCCCCGCGCATGCCGCCGTAGGCGCAGTTGATCACGCCCGCTTGCTGGTCGGTGCCGGTGAAGTCGAACGTGAGGTGACCGCCTCGCTTCGTCATCGCGACGGTGATCTTGTAGACGCCGCGGTCACCCGTGAAGGCCTGATCCTGATAGCCCGTGGCGTGCCAGGTGCCGTCGGGAAGGGTGCGCAGCTTGGTCCGCAGACGCGCTTCCGCATCGGACATCATGCGCTTCATCACGGCCTTGACCGTGTCCGCGCCGTACTGCTCGATCACGGACAGCAGCCGGTTGCGGGCCACCGTGTTCGCGCCGATCTTGGCGCGCAGGTCCAGCCCGACGAGCAGCGGCACCCGGGAGCGCCGCACCCACAGGTCAGCCACGTCGTCCTGCAGTTCGAAGTCGCGCACCACCTTGACGGGCGGGGTCGGCACCGCCTCGGAGAACACGTCCTGAGCGGCCGGGGAGAAGGAGCCGAGGCCAACGCCGCCGAGATCCATCTCGTGGCATACCGCGCTCGTCCAGGCGAACAGCTTGCCCTCGTGGAAGATCGGCTGGAAGACGATGACGTCGTTCTGGTGCAGGCCACCACCGATCCACGGGTCGTTGCACAGGAACATGTCGCCCTCGCGCACCTGGCGGTGCTTCAGGACCCAGTAGATCGCGAGGTCGACCGCGCCGACGAGCATGGTGTTGTAGAGGCCGACCTGGACCTCCTGCCCGAGCTCGTCGCTGATCGCGAAGTCGAAGTCATTCGCGTCGGTGACGATCGTCGATCCCGACATCCGTTTGAGCGTCTCGCCCATCTCGTCGGTGACCGACCAGAGCCGGTGGCGCACCACTTCGTAGGTGAGTGGGTCGAGTGCGTCCGATGCTTCCGGGGTTGTCGTGTGCAACGGCAGCGACTCCGGCAGCTCGCGCACGAACTCCTCGGGGTCGATCGGACGGCTGGTGTAGCGCTGCGAGCCGAGAATCTGCATGACCATGGGACGGGTCTCCTACCGCACGTTCAGGTTGAGGTTTCCGAGGTGGTCGACCGTGGCGGTTGTGCCGCGGGGGACGACGACGGTCGTGGTGGGCACCTCGACGATCGCGGGCCCGTCGAAGGTGAAGCCGGCGCGCAGCTTCCGGTAGTCATAGACAGCCGCCGGCTCGTAGCCGCGTGTCCCGGGAAGACGCACGTCGCGGCTCTCGACCAGCGCACCCGAGGCATCGGCGGAGTCGGCGGCTTTCACCTCGGGCAATGTCGCCGAGAACGGGAACACCCCCGTCGCGCGGACCCGGTACGTGATGGCCTGGATGCCGGCGTCGCGGAACCCGGTTCCCTCGCCGTACAACTCGGCGTAGCGGCGTTCGAAGCTGTCCACCACGGCCGCCAGGCCGCCTTCGGTCACCGTCCCGTTGGGAACGGGGGTGGCGATCTCGGCGAGCTGGGCGGTGAATCGCATGTCGATCTCGCGCTCGACGACGACCTCGGAGAACCTGAGCCCTTGCCGCTGCAGCCCCTCGAGTGCCTGGGTCTCCAGTCGGCGCAGGTTCCGTTCGGCGCGGGCGGGATCGAGGGGCACCGCGGCCGGGTCGGAGAGCTCGGCCGACAACACGACGTTGGATGAGGCGAGGCCGTATGCCGAGAAGGCCGACGCAACCTGGCCGAGCGGGACGACGACATTGCGCACGCCGACCTCAGCGGCATAGCCAGCGCAGTGCGCGGGTCCCGCGCCCCCGAACGCATAGAGGATGAACTCGCGCGGGTCGTACCCGGCCTCGACAACGGTCTTGCGCAGCAGGTCGCCGGTCTGCGCATTCTGCACCGCGTAGATCGCGGCGGCGGCGTCCTCGACCGACATCCCCAGCGGCTCGGCGATTCTCGTGCGAATCGCTTCCCGCGCCAGCCCGACGTCGAGACGTTTCTTGCCGCCGAGCAGGCCGCGTTCGGGCAGGATCCCGAGCACCAGGTTGGCGTCGGTGTTCGTCGGCTCGGTGCCGCCCTGCCCGTAACACGCTGGACCGGGTACGGCGCCGGCGCTGCGCGGCCCGACCTGGAGGTTGTTCCCGGCATCGAGCCGAGCGATCGCGCCACCGCCGGAGCCGATGGCGTGCACCTCCAGCGAAGGCACGTTGATCGGGTGATGGTTGATCACCGTCGTGGTCGAGCGCACCGGCTCGCCATCGACGACCAGGCCGACCAGGAACGTCGTTCCGCCAACGTCGGTCGCGATGATGTTGCGATGCCCGAGCTGGCGGCCGAGCGAGACCGAACCGACGACACCGCCGGTCAGGACGGAGCCGACGGTGGAGATGGCGGTGCGTGGCGCCTCCGCCGCCGCGACCGCGCCACCGTTGCTCTGCATGACCAGCAGCGGTCCGGCCAGCTTGCGCTCGCGGAGCGCCGCCTCGAGCGAACCGAGGTAGTCGCGCAGGCCGGGACCGATCTGGGCGCTCATGATCGTCGTGGCGTTGCGGGAGAACTCGCGGATGCGCGGGCTCACCTCGCTCGACAGCGACACGAACAGATCCGGCGCGACCTCGTGGATCAACTCACGCAGTCGCCGCTCGTGCGTCGGGTTGCGGAAGGACCACAGCAGCGACACCGCGATGGCACTCACGCGATCGTCGACGAGCTGGTGGATGGCGGTCCGCGCCTGGGCCTCGTCCAGCTTCACGACCACGTTGCCGTCGCGATCGACCCGCTCGACCACCTCCAGCGCACGCCGCTTCGGCAGTAGGGCATGTCGTTTGTCCTGCCGAAGCACGTCCTGCAGCTCTTCGGGGGAACGCCCGATGTAGCGGCCCTCGACGTTCATGATGTAGATCGAGTCGCGGTGCCCCATCGTGGTCAGGAAGCCGACGGGCGGCACGTTCCCGGTCACCAGTGCGTTGAGCGTCGATGTCGTGCCGTGCGCGATGTGCTGCGTCTTCGCCAGCATCTGCTCGACCGTCTCGCCCGTCTGCTGGGCGAGAACGGCCAGGACGTCGAGCACTCCCCTGGAGTAGTCGGGCGGTGTGGAGGGAGTCTTGCCGGCGACCACCGCGCCGTCGCTGGCATGCAGTACGCCGTCGGTGAAGGTTCCGCCGACGTCCACTCCGATGACATAGGACATTCGCGGGTGCTCCTTTTCGATCACTCTAACGTCAGCGTCAAGTATTAGACGCACAAGAAAGTATGTCAAGGATCACCCTTCAGGGGTAGCGTGCGTTAACGTCACGTCGAATAATTGACGTACTCGATAGCCACGGGAGACAGGCCGAGGAGGAGCACGTGCGCGTTGGTGATCGATGGGGCGACCGAGTGCCGCCCTTCCCCGAAGCGGCGACGAAGCGATACCAGGCGGCCGGTGTGTGGACCGACCACACGATCAGCGAGCAGCTGCATGCCTCCGCCGAACGCTTTCCCGACCGTGCGGCGGTCGTCGCGCTCGACGGCCAGCTGAGCTACGCGGAACTCGACACCTGGACCGACCGGATCGCGGCGGGACTGCGCGACCTGGGGCTACGGCCGGGCGATCCCGTGCTGTTCCAGGTGAACAACCGCTTGCACGCGATCGTCGCGTGGTACGGCGTACTGAAGGCGGGGCTCGTGCCGGTGGCCACCCTCGCCCAGCACCGGCGACACGAGATCGACCAGATCAGCAGGCGGACCGGGGCCGTCGCCCATCTGGTCGACGCCACCCCGGGGGCGAAGTTCGACCTGGCCAGGTTCGCGGCCGAGTGCGCCGACGGCCATCCCACGCTGCGCTACGCGCTGACCATCGGGGCCCCGGCACCGGTCGCCGGCAGTACCCGCATCGAGGACCTCGGCGCCGACGTCGCCCCCGAGTCGGCGCGCACGATCGTGCAGGCGATCCAGGCCGACCTCGACCCGACCGACCTGGCGGTCTTCCAGCTCTCCGGCGGCACCACCGACGTACCCAAATTGATCCCCCGCCGGCACGCCGAGTACTGGTACAACTCGCACGCCTACGCGTTGGGGTTCGGGCTCACCGAACAGAGCCGGGTGGCCCACATCCTGCCGATCATCCATAACGCGGGCATCGTGTGCGGGGTGCATGCGGCGCACAGCGTGGGCGCCTGTCTGCTGCTCGGCACCCCGGACGTGACGGAGAGCTTCCCGTTCCTCGTGGCCGAGGCAGTCACCCACATCCTCGTCGGCCACGCACACTTCCTGGCGATCGGGGACGAGGGCATCGCGGCGCTCGCGGCGTCACTGCGGAAGGTCCTGCTGTCCGGCTCGAAGGTGCCGGCCGGACTGTTCGACACGATCGAGGCGCACGGTATCTGGAGCGGCCAGAACTTCGGCATGGGCGAAGGCATGTTCGCGCTGACCCCACCGGACGCGCCACGCAACGCGCGGCTCTTGTCGGTCGGCGTGGCCCTCTCGGAGCTGGACGAGTTCCGGATCCTCGAGTCGAGCACCGAACTAGAGGTGCCGGACGGCGCCACCGGAGAGCTGTGCTGCCGAGGGCCGTACACGATTCCGGGCTACCTCGACTCCCCGGAGCACAACGCCGTCGCGTTCACATCGGACGGCTTCTACCGCACCGGCGACCTCGCCTCGGTGCTCACGTTCGACGGCAGGCGCTACCTGTCCATCGACGGCCGGATCAAGGACGTCATCAGCCGCGGCGGCGAGAAGGTCAACGCCGAAGAGGTCGAGGGCCTGCTGCTGCGGCACCCCGCCATCGCCGAAGCCGCGGTTGTCGCGATGCCGGACGCCCGGCTCGGCGAACGCGCGTGTGCCTTCGTGGTCGCGCGGAACGCGCCGGTGACGCTCGACGACATCCGGGCGCACCTCGCCGGCCTTGGCGTCGCCAAGTTCAAGTGGCCGGAGCGGCTGGAATGGGTGTCGGAACTCCCTCGCTCGAACGTCGGAAAGATCAACAAACGGTTGTTGCGGGATCGTGTGGCGGAGCTGGTCGAGAGCGAGCTCAGGAGCGGGTCTCGCGTGAAGCTCTGACGTACTGCTCCAGGTAGTCCAGGTTCTGGCGGACCGTCGCGATCGCGGCGGTCGGACCGTCGCCGAACTCCGCCGCCGCCCCTTCGCGCAGCACACTGTTGACCGCCATGTCCGCGAGGCGCTGGGCGACGGCATCGGGGCCGTCGCGATCGGGGCGATACCACCAGGCCATCCAGTTGACCATGCCGATGATGCCGAGCGCGCCGACCCGCGGATCCATCGGGCGAAACGCGCCGGCGTCGATTCCGCCCTGAAGCACCTTGACGAACTCCTTCAGCACCTGTCGCCGGCCGCGGTCGTACTCGTTCGAGAGCGGTTCGGGCAGCTCGGCTTCCGACCGGATCAACAACCGGAACCGTTCCGGCGCCGCGGCCTGGTGCTCGGCGATCGCGGTCACCATCCGGCGCAGCCGCTCGGCGGGCTCGAGTTCGGTGCACTTGTTGATCTCTTCGAGGAGGACGGCCGGCTCCGCGGTGATCTCGGCGACCAACCGCCCGAGTAGTTCGTCCTTGTTCGCCACGTAGTGGTACAGCGCGGGGCGGGTGACACCAAGCGCGTCGGCGATGTCCTGCAGGCTCGTGCCCGCGAAGCCACGCTCGGCGAACAGCGCCGTCGCGTGCCGCATGATCTCCTGCTCGACGAGGTCGCGGCGCGTCGTGCTGCCGGCGCTGGTTCGTTCGCGGCGCGACTCGGCACTCGACATGCCCGAAGGGTATCGCCCGTCGCCCTTCACGCCGGGACCTCGTGCGCCACGGCGACGAGGTGCGTCCGCGCGCTGGCCAGACCCGCCGCCAGGTCACGGATGTCGTGGCGCGAACCCTCGACGATCGCCGTGGTCGGCGCGTCTCGCAGGTCGCCGTCCGCGATCCGTCGTGGGTGGGTCCTCCCGTCGTGGGTCAGCGGCTGCGCCAGAATCCACTCGGCGACATCGCGGGCGGGGACCGCGGTGTCGCTCACGCCGGCGTAGGCCGCGAGTCCCCGACGGGCGACCGCCGGTGCGGCTGTCAAGAACCGTTCGACGTCGACCTTCCCGGCCCGGGTCAGGTACGCGACGCCTCGAAGGAAACCGGTCGGCCTCCTCGGGGTGCCCCTGGTGTTGTCCCCGGTGCCCATCGCCGCTGGTCCCTCCTTCGTCGGCGAACCACGTCACAGCCGCGTCCTCTTGACGATTCTACCAAGGCGTCGAATACTTGCCATCAACGTAAGAGTGAAAGGTGCAGGTGATGACGACGCACCGGATCGGTTTGGTCGTACCGAGTTCGAACGTCACGGTCGAGACGGAGCTGCCCGCGCTGCTGCGCCGGCATCCGGCTGCCCGCTTCTCGTTCCACTCGTCACGCATGCGGATGCACACTGTTTCGGCCGCGGCGCTTGCGGCGATGAACGCCCAGCGCGAGCGCTGCATCATGGAGATCGCCGACGCGTCGCCGGACGTCATCCTGTACGCCTGCCTGGTCGCCGTGATGGTCGGTGGGCCGGGTGAGCACCGCCGCGTCGAAGGTGCTGTCGCCGAGCAGCTGGCGACCGGTGGGTCGGCGGCGCTGATCCGGTCCAGCGCCGGCGCGCTCGTCGAGGCGCTGCACGCGGTCCAGGCCACGCGGATCGCGATCGTGACACCGTATCCGCGGCCGCTCGCCGAGCAGGTCGTCGGCTATCTGGAATCCGAGGACCTCGCCGTCGCGGACTGGCGCGCGCTCGAGGTTGCCGACAACGCCGAGGTCGGATGCATCCCCGGTGAACGAGTCCTCGAGGCGGCCCGCTCGCTCGACCGCACCGGCGTCGACGCCCTGGTCATCTCCGCCTGTGTGCAGATGCCCTCGCTCGACCTCGTCGACGCCGCCGAACAGGAATTCGGCATCCCCGTCCTGTCAGCCGCGACCGCGGGCGCGTACAGCGTCCTGCGCAGCCTGCGGCTGCCCGTCGCCGTTCCCGGCGCCGGCAGCCTGCTGCGTGCGGACACCACATCCGTCCCTGCCTGAGGAGACGCCATGGCAGAACTCCCGCACATCATTCGCGGCGTCGACCACGTCGCCTTCCCGACGTTCGACCCGGCGGCCACCGTCGCGTTCTACCGCGACGTCCTCGGGTTCCCGGTCGTGCACTCGATCTGCGCCGCCGGGTGGGGCCCGGAGCGCCACCCCGACTTCATCCACTTCTTCTTCGACATCGGCAACGGCGACCGCATTGCGTTCTTCTACTACTTCGGCTTCGAACCGCCACGAGGCGGGAGCAAGGGCGACGTCTACGCTCGATTCGACGACGACGCACCGAACTTCTTCGTCACGTCGCGCCACCTCGCGCTCCACGTCGACAGCGAGGCCGACCTGCTCGAATACCGCCGCCGGCTCGACAACAGCCGATGGCCGGTCGAGCTCCAGCTCCAGCACGAGACCATCGAGTCGATCTACACGCACGATCCAAATGGGTATTTCTTCGAGATCACCAGGGCGCTGCGGCCGGTTACCCCGCCAGAGGACCTGGACGCGAATCTCACCGTCGACGCACTCGTCGAGGTCGTGGGTGGACCCGACGTCAGCATGGCCGCGCTGCTGGCCCGCAAGGCCGAACTCATCGTCGAACGCGCGGCTGGCTGGGAGCCGGCGAAGCGATGACGCAGCTGTTCATGCTCGACGTCCCGGAGAACACCCCGATCGTCGCTGTCGCCGATCAGGATCCGGCCATCACCGTCGACCGGGTCGGACCGTACTTCCGGATCGCCTCGGACACGCCGATCGTCATCGACCGCCGCGCAACCGGCTGCCGCCACGCGGTCTGGTACAGCAGTGTCGCGGGGCTCATGCGGTCGCGGATCACCCAGTGGGACAAGGACGCCATGCGGATCGAGCCGGCGTGAGGCAGACCTCTGAACGGCTCGGCGCGGGCCGCTACGTGGCGGCCGCGGCCGCACCCGCAGGCGCGGTGACCACGGTGCACGAACTCGGGACACACGACGGCGCAACGGTCAGCGGCGTCCTGCGCACACTGCCAGGAGCCCATACCGTCGTCGCCCTGATGCATCCGCGCCAGGATGTGACCCACCACGTGCTGGTGCCGGAGCTCCTCGCCCTCGGCGTTGCTGTGTGGACCCAGGGCACCCGGTCGGTGAACAACGACATCGCGCTCGTTCACGAGCAGGCGTTGCTCGATGCCGCCGCGGGACAGGTGTTCCTGCGCGCGCGGGGCTTCGAGTCGGTCGTCACGCTCGGGCACTCCGGCGGTGGCACGTTGTTCGCGTTCTACCACCAGCAAGCCGGATTGCCCTCGGCACAACGGATCGCGGTGACGCCGGGAGGCCGGCCGGTCGACCTGGCCGCGGCGGACATGCCAGTGCCGGACCGCGCCGTCTTCCTCGCGCCGCATCCCGGCCAGGGCGCGCTGCTGCGGCGGCTGATCGACCCCTCGGTCACCGACGAGGCCGACCCGCTGTCGGCCGACCCCGACCTGAATCCCTACTCGCCCGCCAACGGGTTCGCCGATCCCCCGACATCGTCGACCTACGAGCCGCGCTTCGTGGCGAGATACCGTGGCGCGCAACAAGCACGGATCGAGCGGATCGACGCGGTCGCGCGCGAGCGGATCGCCGACGCCGACGCCGCACGCACGCGGTTCCGAGCGACCGGCGACCCCGCCGACCGTCGCGTGGCGGTCGCCCCGCGAGTGCTCACCGTGTACCGCACCGACGCCGACCCGCGGTCCGTCGACCTCACGCTCGACGCCAACGACCGCCCGTACGGGTCGCTGTTCGGCCGCCGGCCCGATCTCACCAACTACGGGCTGATCGGCTTCGGGCGCTTCACGACACCCGAAGCGTGGCTGTCCACCTGGTCGGCCACTAGCACGAACGCCGACTTCCTCCGCTGCGCACCCGGCGTCACCGTGCCGACCCTGTTCGTCGAGCTCACCGGCGACCAGGCTTGCTTCCCCGACGACGCGCGGGCGATGCACAACGCCATCGGCGCGCCCGACAAGACATTCCGGCGTGTCCGCGGTACCCATTTCGGTGGCGCCGTTGCCGACGGCGAACCGACCGGCGCGCAGCTGGCCGCGGTCGAGATCGGCGACTGGCTCCCGCGTTAGCGGTCACGGTAGGAGCGGATGCTCGCCGGCGGCGCGGTGGTCACGTCGGGTCGAGAAGCCACTGGGCGCCAGCTGAATGGCCGGTGGCTTCAACCGCCCGCGCTGGAGTTCGGCGGTCCCGGCGCGAGTGTCGCCTCGAGGTAGGCGACGTTCTGCTTGACCAGCTGGAGCGCACGCGCCGGGCCCTGCGCGACGGCCGGTCGACCGTCGAGGCTCAGCGAGGCGATGGCCATGTCGGCAAGCGCAGTCGCGGTCTCGCGCTCGTCGCCCGGGCCCTGGGGTTGATACCACCACGCCACCCAGGTGCACATCCCGATGATCCCGAGTGCGGACGTCCGCGCGTCGTCCGTGCGCAGCTCGCCATTCGCTACACCCTGTTCGATCACGGCAATGAACTCCGCGAGGATCCTCCGTCGCCCGGCGCGGTAGGACTTGGCCAGCCCGGGCGGCAGCTCACCGTCCGAATTGACCAACACCCGAAACCGCTCCGGCTGGGTCGCGTGCCGCAGCGCCGTGTCGAACGCCATCGCGTGGAGTCGCTCGGCCGCGCTCCGCTCGGGAAGGCCCGCCAGCGTCGCCAACTCGGCCGCCGGCGCCAGCGTCAGGTCGCTCACCAGCCGTCCAAGCAGCGCTTCCTTGTTAGAGAAGTAGTGGTAAAGCGCAGAGCGGGTCAGGCCCGTCGCCTCCGCGATGTCCTTGATCGTCGTCGCCGCGAACCCGCGCTCGGCGAACAACCGCGTCGCGTCGGTGAGGATCTGGTTCTCGACCAGGGCCCACCGTGCGCCACGGGCAGGTGCGGCCGCCCGCTCGGGCTCCCGCGCTGACGACTCCACGATCGACAGCCTAACCGTGGACCTGGGTGGCGCCCGGATCGATCAGCACCTTCATCGTCCGCGCGGCGCGCAGCGATTCGAATGCCGACATCGCCGCACCGATCGGCACAACGTCCGTCGTGAGGTCCGCGACCTCGATCCGACCGCCGGCGAGCAGCGCGACAGCATCGTCGAACTCGCCCGCGTAGGTGAACGACCCGTGCACAGTGATCTCCTTCAACAGGATCGTCGCCGGATCGAGCCCCGAACCGGTGCCCGCACCCACCACCACGAGGACGCCTCCGGGGCGGAGGGCGTCGAGGCCGAGTTCGGTCGCCGCCGCGTTGCCCGAGCACTCCAGCACGACGTCGGCACGGAGTGAGCCGACGTGGGCCGCCGCCTCGTCCGGGGTCAGCGCGACATCTGCACGGGATGCGGCGGCGAATGCACGGCGCTCGGCGGCGGGCTCGACGAGAACGATCCGCCCAGCGTCCGCGTCCGCAGCGAGACGGCAAACCAACTGCCCGATCGGCCCGCCGCCGGAGACGAGCACCGTGGCCCCGGCGACGTCGCCGGCACGCCGTAGGGCCCGCAACGCCGTCGCGACCGGTTCGACCCATGCCGACTCGAGCCGACCGGTTCCGTCCGGAATTCGACGTAACGTCCGGGGCGACACGACGACCCAGGGCGCCAAGCCACCGTCGGCCTGCAGTCCGAGTGCCGTCTCCATGGTGGCCTGGTAACAGAAGTTCGGCCGCCCGGCGATGCAGTACTCGCAGAGGCCACACACGTTGCCGTTGGGGTTCAGCGCCACCCGGTCCCCGACATTCCAGCCAGCGACCTCCGCACCTACCTGACGGACCCGACCGCTCATCTCGTGGCCGAGCACGAAGCCGCCCCGGTACACCTGGGGCAGGTCAGGCGAGTGCAGGTCGCTCCCGCAGATGCCGCACAGGTCGATCTCGACGAGTACCTGGTCCGGCCGCGGCATCGGAGTCGACCGTTCTCCGAGCACGATCCTGCGCTGTTCGTCGAGGATCACTGCCTGCATCGCCTGACACCTTTCACCGTGCGGGACAGATAAACGGCCAGCTTGGCTGGAACCGTCGGAGGTGAGGGTCACCGGGCGTTGAGCTTGGATTCGTCGTCGATCAGGTAGCCGCAGAATCGGCCTTCGGGATCCCGCGCCTGACGAATTTCCCGCAGCCGTGCGAAGTGTTCGTCGGAGACGAACCGGTCGGGACGGTGGGAGAAATCGGAGTCCCCGATGTAGACACCCTTGCCGAAGCGGGCTGCCAACTCCCCGGTGGCGCCGTGCACCCAGTCCGCGAGGCGTTCGTCGTCATCGGGGTTCTCGTAACAGACATAGGTCGCGATATTTCCGAGTCCTTCGATCGACAGCGCCATATCCGGAAGGTCGCTCCTCGGTGTCCATCCGTACCACATGGACCAGGTGCGTTCGGTCGGGAGATCCGCCCACATCTTGCGCAACGCCGGCCCCAGCTCTACCGCCACTGCGTCGGTCCAGGTCGTGTCCACCGCCCAGCGGAAGCCCTCGGGATTCGACTGGGCGAGCAGACGGTTCTGCTCGCCGATGGTCGTCACAGCGCGCACGTGACCGAGGGACCGCACCGGGCAGCTATCGAAATCCGTGAGCAGCGGCGTGATCTCGGCTTCGGATTCGCCGGCCGCTGTCGTGTGCAGGAGGAGCACGGTGCCATTCGGCCGCTCGACGCCCTCGTCCAGCGGCGTATCCAGGCGCGTCGCGATGAGGATCGGCTCCACCCGGCTGTCGAGGGTCGGCAGGATCGCTTGCTGCCAGGCCAGTAGCTCATCGAGATCCTCGAGACGAAACGTCCTGGTATCCATCACCAGAACCGGACGCGGATACGTCTTCAGGTGAAATCGCGTGATGACGCCGGGGAACCCCGGTCCAGCACCGCGGGCCACCCAGAACAGATCCGGATTCTCATCGGCGCTCGCCCGGACCGTGCTGCCGTCGGCGAGCACCACGTCGATGGACTCGATGCTCTCGCACGACCATCCGTAGTGCCGGAGGTGCCATCCCTGTCCTCCCTGCAGGAGGAACCCGCCGAGTCCGACCGATTCGCAATGCCCGACCGGGAAGAACCGGCCCCGCTGCGCGAGGAAGGGGTCGAGTTCGGTCGCGCCGGCGACGGCGGGAGTCACCGTGGCGATGTTCGTCGACGGATCGAACCGCATATCCTTCATGGCGACCAGATCGATGAGCAGGGCGTCGTCGCGGATGCCCCAGTTCGCCCAGGAGTGACCGCCGGCGCGAACCGACACCTGCCAGCCGTTCCGAGCGGCGAGCCGGACGCCCGCAACCACATCCTCCTCATCGGCTGCCAGCAGCACCGCGGCTGGCTTCCTCGTGGTGACACGCTGGTTGAACATGTGCCCGACGCGGAGCTCTTCGTAGCGGGCTTCACCCCGCCGGACGAACGTGCCCTTGAACTGGTTCATTAACTCGCTCCAATGCTTCTCGAACAGCATTCGCGGAATCACCGGAGGCCGTTGCCACCGTCGACCGTCATGGAGATGCCCGTGACGAATCGGGCAGCATCGGAGCACAACCACAGAGCGGCCTCGGCTTGATCCTTTGCCTCCGTCCACCGCCCCGGCATCGGCATCAAGCGATCGAGCGCTTCAAAATAGCCTTCTTCGGTCGGGTTGTCAGGACTGAACAGTGCCAGCTGCTCCTCGAAATGAATCATGCCGGTATTCACCATTCCGGGCAGCAGCGCGTTTGCGCGTATACCGTGGGGAGCCAACTCGGCGGCTAGACATCGCATAAAGCCGAGCAACCCGGCCTTCGCGGCGGTGTAATGACTGATGTTGGCATTCACCGTGGTCGCCGCGCCGGACGACGTCAGCACGATGCTTCCGCTGCCTCGCTCGAGCAGATGCGGCACCGTGTACTTACAGGTCAGCCAGGCGCCCTTGAGATCGACGGCGATCGTCTCGTCGAACGTGGCCTCGTCGATAGTCCATGTCGGCCCACCGATCGACCAGATACCGGCGTTGGCGATCACGTAGTCGATCCGCCCGAGTTCCCGAACCGTCGCCCGAGCGAAGCGATCGAGCGCCTCGGCGCTGGTGACGTCGGCCCGCACAGCGAGGACCCGACGTCCCGCCGCATGGACCTGGCGCGCGGTTTCCTCGAGATCGTCCTCGGTCGCCATCGCGTCACACTCGCGTACTGCGTGCAGGCGTCGCAGACGGCGATGTCGGCGCCTCGGCCGGCGAACGCGAGCGCATGCGCTCGTCCTTGTCCCCGCGCACCGCCGGTGATCAAGGCGACACGGCCCGTCATGTCGATGGTCACGGCCCGTCTCCTGACTCAGACGAATACCGGCGTCATGTCCATGAAGATCTGGTACTTCGATATCAAACCGTCGTCGGTCAGATCGAAGATGTTCGCGCAGGGAAGCACGACCTTGCCGCCGTCGTGCCGGACATAGGTGACCCGCAAGTCGGTGATTACGGTGTCGTCGATCCGCCAGGCCCGCAGTACCTAATGACCGATCCTCGCTACACCCTGCTCGAACTGACGGGCCGCCTCGCGCACGCCCTCCCGGCCGACGATGGGACCGGCGTTCGTGCTGATGAGCACCCCGTCCGGCGCCATCCGGGCACCCAGCGCATCCGCATCGAAGCGATCCACGAGTTCGAACAGGGCCTGTGCCCAAACGCGAGCGTCTGTCATGGCATGCCTCCGGTCTGCCCGAGTTCCGAACGTCGACTCGCTGGTGCGCGGCGCTTCCCCAGCAGTGCTGGTGCGCTCCAATTCTTCGTTAGAGTCGATTATTCGACGTAAGAGAAAGCATGTCAAGCTCTTCCGCGCCGCCTGGACCGGACCGTCGCGTGACCACCTGCTTCGAAGACGTCTAATAATTGACATCCTAGAAAAGTTGCGACATCCTGCGAGCCACCGATCGACCGCTCAGCCGAGACGTGCGCATCGGTGGCACCGCGGGCGGTGATCGCGCGTCCGCGGGTCGACGCGTTAGCCCACAGACTGGAGGCAGGTCATGGCCGACCCGCACGCCTGGGCCGAGTCGTTCTTTGCACTCGTAGATCGGTTCGACGCGGACGCCGTCGCTTCCCGGATGACTCCCCGAGGGGTACTCATCAGCGTCAACAACGAGCCCGTTGTCGGCAGGGACGGCATGCGCGACGCGATCCATAGTTTTGAGCGCGCTGTTGCCAGCATCAGCCACGAGGTACTGCGCGCCTGGCAGGTGGATATTCATGGACATGGCGCCGGTCTTCGCGTGAAGTCAGGCAACGAGCAAACGGACACCAGAACATGAGACGACTAGCTCACAAGATTGCTATGATCACTGGTGCGGCGAGCGGAATAGGGGCCGCTACGGCGGAGCTCTTCGCTAACGAAGGCGCGGTTGTCGCCGCGGTTGACGTACAGGATTTCGGTTCACCAGCGAGCAACAACATCACCACCTACCGCCTGGACGTATCCAACGAAAAAGATTGGTCAACTGTTGTCGCCGACATTATCCGCCAACATGGACGAATCGATGTTCTTGTCAACAACGCCGGCATAGGCGGACTGGGCCAGCCGGTCACGGAAGTCACTCTCGACGACTGGAATCGCGTCATCGCCGTGACTCAGACCGGTGTCATGTTAGGAATGCGAGAAGTAATCCCGCACATGCAACGGACCGGCGGCGGAGCAATCGTCAACATCTCCTCCATCTGGGGAAATACGGCGGTCGCCGGCCTGGCCGCCTACCACGCCGCAAAGGGAGCGGTCCGCACTCTGACGAAGAACGCGGCGGTTACCTACGCGCGTGATGGCGTTCGCGTCAACTCGGTACACCCGGGATTCGTCGACACTCCCATGACACGAGGTGTCGCCCCCGACGCCAACGCTCGGGTCATCGGGGCCACGCCGCTCGGCCGCGGCGCCAACCCGAGTGAGCTCGCGTACGCCGTCCTGTTCCTGGCCAGCGACGAAGCCAGCTTCATCACCGGCGCCGAGCTCGCGGTGGATGGCGGCTACCTTGCCGCGTAACGAGGTGAGCCACCTTCAGGCGCTGCCCCGTATTCCTTCGATGCCGCGAGGCGACCGGGTGGTGGCGGCCGAGAGGTTCGTCTCGAGGTGTTCGAGCCCGCGGAGCAGCTGTCGGCGTTGGGGTTCGGACATCTCACCGACGGTGTCGGCCTCGAGTTGGGTCCACAACTGTTCGATGCGTTCGCGCAGGGCCGTCCCGGCCGGCGTGGAGTCGACCAGGGTGGCCCGCCGGTCGTGGGGATCCGGGCGGCGGCGGACGAAGCCGGCCCGTTCCAGGCGCTGCACGGTACGGGTCATCGAGGCCGAGTCGGTGTCGAA
>Ga0137415_10000384_pt1 | contig 41608 bp, 33 predicted proteins | sample CZODoug3_1_1_16f_FD_183082 | JGI IMG/M metagenome (GOLD analysis project Ga0137415, IMG submission 183082) | Vadose zone soil fungal communities from Angelo Coast Range Reserve, California, USA - CZODoug3_1_1_16fungal (Hybrid Assembly) | ecosystem: Environmental > Terrestrial > Soil > Vadose...
ACCAGCTCAACAGGGAGCTCGTAATGCGTAAACCTGGGGATGCTGTAGATCACAACTGGCAGCGGCGAGTGATCCGCAAGCGTGCGGTAATAGGTAAGCATCTCCGCCGAGCCCATTTGCGGTCCGTAGTAATTCGGCGTGCGGACAAGCACTGCATCGTACTGCTGGTCAGCAGCAAACTCGGCGAGCCGAAGAGTCTCGCGCAGACTTTCTCGAGCTACTCCGGCCAGCAGGACTTTCTCGGGCGCGGCGGCCTCGCGAGCGGTACGCAATACCTCGCGCGACTCCTCATCGCCAAGCATGACAGCCTCGCCGGTCGAGCCGAGGATTACGATACCCGCAACAGGTGTGCGCGAGTAGCGGTCGATATTATGTTCGAGCTTACGGAGATAGAGGCGTCCATCAGGATAAAAAGGGGTCGTCGTAGCGGAAAAAATGCCTTCGAGCAGCATAGTTCGATTGTAAGCCGCGGTGGGTAATCCCACAAAAAATGCAAAGTGGGAACTAGTAGGTCAATTTCAATCCACAAGTTGAAGAATGTGCTACGATTATGCCGCTTTTAACGCCCTTGCATTTGAGCGGTAGATTTGCACAAAGGCAGAGATATATTTCACTCCACGTTCCCACACCGTGAGGTCTCCAAATGCGTATCTGCAGAGTTTTGCTTGCCTGTTCCCTTGTTAGTTTGATAGCGCTCACAGCTTCATTCAATCTTGCGCATGCAGCTCCAAGGCGGATCGTCCGTTCTGATACGGTACAAGGCATTGTTACCGATAAGAGCGGCCATCCGGCGGCCGGAGCGATTGTCATTCTTACGGACGACCGGGATGCAACACGTCAGACACAGGCTGATGCAAATGGCGGTTTTGTGTTCTTTCACATCCCGAACGGTCACTGCACCATCGAGGTGGAGGCGGGCGCGAGCGGCACACTGCGGCGAAGCTTCGTTTTTCAGGCTGGCCCTGTGGCGGGAATGAACCTTTCTCTCAATCTTGCTGACACGGATGTGGCAGAACACGCAGGCAGCATGCACATGAGACGGACAAATCCACTCCAATTGATGCAATCGGCATCTCCTGATAAATCTGCTCCCTCCAGTGCCGCTGCAGCGAAAGCTCTGAGTGCTCAACAAACAGCCACAAATTCACCTGCTGATTTCTCCATTTATTCCAATGTAGTCGCGCCCAATCCTTATTGGTTCGGATTCAACTTCAGTCCCGGTGAGCCTAGCAAAACAAATAATCATTTCGTAGCCGGTGGGGGCATGCCTCCCTATGATGCCCGGCTCGCATTGACAGCTACACAGAATGGCACAAGCACAACTTTTATCTGCGATGATTCCAGTACCGGCACAGATTATTTCGCAAGCATCGCGTCAGGATATTTTGTTGGAGCGCAGGCCCGCGTCTACCGCTATGCAAACAACGCCTGGTCTTTGGTGCGAACGGGCACAATCAGCGGTTATACCGCAGTTTCCGGCTCCACTAATGCCGCTGACCACACAATTACCTTCAGTACTTCTGGCTCAGCGACAGAGACAGGCGATGTGATCTGGATAAGCAAGGATGCCGTGTCACAGGTACCAAATGTTTCGCTGCTCGATCCTCGTTTCACGAATTACTATCCCATATGGAGTACGGAGGTCGGCGGTTCTAGCCGCACTTCGCCAACCCCCGCGTTCTCGTTAGATTCCTCGATTCCCTCGGAGGATAACTACAATGGACCGGCTGGAGCGCCTGGACTGAGCGCCAAAATAGCTGACACCCATACAGAGACGCAGGGTCTCTGGCAATATGTACAGCCCATGTTTCAGGGTACAAATGATGGTTTTGAGACTGGGCATACGTATGAGCTAAGCATCTGGCTGAAACAAACCGGTGTTACAGATGCCAGCATGACATTTACATTTTCGGGACTGGGTCTATCGCATACTTTTACAGGGATTACCAGCACCTGGCAAAAGTTTACGTGGACTTTTAACGGAGTTCCCAATGCCCCAGCCGGAGCGAGCGTTCCATCCATCCATTTTGATTTCAATGCGCCCGGCACGATGTGGTTCGACAACATAAAAATTTACGACACCGCAAACAGTGGCGCACCCGATACGTGGGACACACGCGTGCTTACAGCTTTGCAAGCCTTCCACCCGGGAACGATGCGCATCTGGAGTAATTTCAGCTCGTCGGGAGGAAATTATCAATTCTGGAGCCTGGATAGCTGGCTTGCCGACGAAGAAGACAGCCGTTCCAATCCCGGTATTGGAAACGATTTCGAACAGTCATCTACTCTCGAACACCTGCCTACTGCGCTTGCCCATGCCAAGGCACTTTATGCAGCAGACCCATGGATTGTTGTCAGCATGAGTCTCTCCGAACAAGAATGGTCGAATCTCATTGACTATCTTTGCGCGCCAGCCGGACAGGGGTATGCGGCATACCGTCCCGCGAGTCATCCGGGACCGTATACGGCAGACTTCAGACAGATCTATATCGAGTTTGGAAATGAAGAGTGGGGTACGCAATCCACGCCGGTCAATAATAACTATGGCCAGTGGCTGCACTATATGCTTTCACAGGCGATAGCCGGAAAGAGTTACTTTGACCCAACCAAGATTTTATTCGTTGGCAACGGTTTCACCCAGATCCCAAGCCTCTCTTCTGCGATTGCCGCAGCGGCACCGGAAGTAGGCGTCATCGACTACTACAACTATGCCAGCGGTGACACATCTCTGACTGGTGATGCCTATTACCAATCGGACTTGCTCCAACTGCCTGCAACGAACAAAGCCTTGATTGACAACATTGTCACTCAACAGCATGCAGATACCGCAAGCGGTCATCCTTATCAGGTGGCAGTGTATGAAGCCGGTCCCGGATCGGATACAGCCTCGCATAGTGGCGATACCTCACTCGCCGCTGGTGTCATGACGCTCGACACCTTTCTTTATGCTTCACAAAGCGGTTTCGGCCCACAGAATTTCTTCTCATTTTTATCGGAAGGAGAAAACTGGTCCAGCGCATATACGTCACATTCCAGTTTTGCCACAGGCCTGCTTCCCCATCCGGCATGGGAAGCATTATCGATGCGCAACCGATATGCGAGTGGTCCCATGGTCACGGTCAAGACCAATGCTGTTCCAGTAACTTCGGATAGTAACGCCTATCCCTTGGTTGGCGTGTATGCTTTCCATGCCACTTCCAGTGGTTCAGATGTAGCCGATGTCTTCGTGATCTCTCGCGATCTGAATAACACGACTCCTGTTACGCTGCACTTTCCAGGAACACCGAGCGGCACCGCTACGCTCTATACGCTCACTGGCGACCCGCGTTCCGGCAACGAAGCTGCGTTGAATATTCCGGTTGCCAGTTCGAGTCTGACTGTGACCAGTAACTACACTTTTAATATGCCTCCTGGCTCGGTGTATCTCTTCGTCGTCCCAACGGGAGCCTGGACCGCGACACTGCCACCAAATGCCCCGGCATCCCTCACAGCCAATGCAACGACTAGCCAGGTGTCATTAACCTGGACATCTTCGACCGGTGCCACTTCATATAACGTGAAGCGCAGCACTACTTCCGGTGGGCCATACACTACCCTTGCCTCTCAAACCCAAACTTCTTACGTAGACACCGCAGTCACAAACGGCATGACCTACTACTACGTGGTAACTGCGGTCAACAGTGGCGGAGAGAGTGCTCCGTCTCAGGAAGTCTCGGCCACACCAAGTGTCAGATCCAGCAGCGGACAGCTGCTTGCATATGAGCCGTTTTATGAACCGGTTGGACCATTGAATGGACTGAGCGCGGGAAGCGGATGGGGAGCAGCTTGGGATGTCCAAGGCGGGAATACAACCGTGCCGGGCTATAACATTACAACTGCTAGCCCCCTATCCTATTCAGGTTTGAGCAGTGCTGGTAACCATGCTATCGGCGGTTATGCCTATCTGACTGCCGGACGCGCACTGAATGTAGCCACGTCGGGGCCCTTCAGTGCGTATTTGTCGAATGGGCTGATTGGCACTTCAGGCACAAGCATCTGGCTAAGCGCTTTGGTGCGCAAAGATACAAACGATGAACAACAAGTCAGTGTGACACTGCACCCAAATAGCGTTGACTGGAATCCGAATAATCTCGGAACCTCGGTGGGCTATTTTGGCTCCAGCTCAGATACCAATGGCACCCGTTACTGGAGTCTGGAAATAGGCACCACGGTCTATAAGACGTCTGTTCCAGTTGTGATTGGCCAGACCACTTTATTGGTGTTGCAGATCACATTTGGTTCACAGAGTCAGGCGGTTCTCTACGTAAATCCAACATCGCTTGGTGGATCGGCTCCCGCCACAGCCAGCGTACAAGCTACGACCAGCAGCAGTTTAGCTTTTAAGTCTTTGGCTTACTATGCTGGCGACCAAACCGGAAGCAGTTCTCTTGACGAAATTCGGATTGGAACAACATTTGGTGCGGTCACGCCTTAATAGGTCATTTTGTTATAAAAGCAATCTTGGAGCAGGCATTGAAATGCGCTCCGGCATATAACTAGCGCACACCGCGAAAGTGCAGCGTGAGCCTGTCTTTCTACGGGATAGAGGCGATACCACGATGGGTTCGTCTTTGCGGGGAACTATTTCTTTGCCCCGGACATGGACCTCTAAAAGGCACTGATTGATAGCTGGCTTTACTCTAGGAACATGGTGCGCCGTTTCTCTTTTCTGCTGCTACTTGCTTTTGGTTTTGCGCCCTTCTCTCATGCCGTGGAGATGCGGATCTCCTCGGCAGCACTGGAGAGGACGCTGGTCGATCAGTTGTTCTCAAACGATAACGGCAGGCACTTCCTGCGCGGAAACGCGCCCTCAGCCTGCTATGCCTATGCCGAAGCGCCGAAGGTTTCTTTCGTAAACGACCGCATCCTTGTCCACCTGCACATAAAGGCACGACTGGGAACATCCGTCGCAGGGAAATGCGTGGGCATTGGCCTATCGCGAGATGTGGACGTCTCGATGCTGCCAGAGGCTGAAGGCGAGATCATCGGCTTCCGCGATGCACACATTGAGAAATTGAGCGGATCGCGCGAGCTGGACCTGCTGCTGATGCCCTTCCTGAGCCGGAGCGTGCCTTCCAACATGAAGGTGAATGCGGCCGATGAGATTCGCAAGCTGCTGGCGAAATCGTCAGAGAGCATCGGCTATGAGGTCACGCTCGACAATATGAAACTGCACTCAATGATCGTCGAAGGCGACCGGCTGGTGATCGATGTAGATGGTGGGATCAGTGTGAAGTAGCTGGATACCTTACCATTACGCAGCGATGTGATCATCCCGGACAGACAACGCATGGAAGGCCGGCTGGAGTTGCGGCGGCACGAGAAAGAGCATTTTGTACCAGAGATTGCGGTCATGGGGAAAGCACATTTCCTGGCGATGCGTCCGCTGCGTTTCCCTGTTCCGTACAAAGGCGAATATACGGTACTTCCAACGTCCGCATAGCGCGGAAAGATCCTCGGAAAACTCGCACTCGGTCAGGATTAAAGGTTGATATCCCGCAACCGTAGCTTCCATACCCAGCAATGCCGCAAAGTCGTGACCTTCAATGTCAATTTTGACAAGGCCTACATCTATACCAGGATGTTCTGCAACAAAAGTATCGATGGTGGTGACATCGACTTTCTCGCGTGAACCGCCGACATGATTGAGACTTCCCTTTGAGGAATCGCCTCCACTGAAGAACTCGGCGATACCATCTTTCGACGAGACCGCTTTCTGAATGATTTCGATATTGCTTGCAAGCGCTGCATTTTTGCTTAGGCCAGCAATGTTGCTCTGATTGGGCTCGAATGCGTATACGCGGCGGACACGAGGCGAAAGATACGCGGCATAGTATCCAATATGCGAGCCGACATCGAGAAAATCACGGCTTTTATCGGCAAACTGCGTGAAGAGCTTTTCGGCGCCCCAATCGATATCGGCTTTTGTGACGTAGATTTCCGTCGATGTCATGCTTTGCCGTGGCAATTGGATGCGAATGCCAGTGGGCAATCGCTGATAGCTATCCGTTCTGAGAATGCGCTTGCGAAATTGCAAGCTGCTGTAACGGACAACCCAGGCAAGCAGACCTACCTGACGGATGAAATCCCAACTGAACATACCAACTCCTTCAGCGACAGGCCTTTTTTGCCGATAATCAAAAACTATAAAACATCAGCAGAAAAGACCGAAGATGGATTCTCCTCACCGCTTTGGAGTTTCTTATGATTCTCCCGGAAATGGCGTCGCCCGCGATTGAATGACCTGCACCACCTGGGCGCGGATGGTGTCGTAGTCAGGCGTCCCGGAAAAGAGGCGGTAGTCATAGTGAATATCGCTACTGTCGGCTACGACCTGGAACTGACGCTGCCCTGCGGCGGCGAGGTCTGGATGCGCTTTTGCCCACGAGGCCTGATCGAAGTCGTTGCTCTCGGCGTCGATCTGCCAGATGCGTTTGCCTTGCGCATTACGCAGGATGAAACGGTAGTAGATGTGGAACTTTCCCACCGGCTTGAAATATTCGACCGCTTCGACCTTGTATTGTTTGACGGGGAACATCTCCAGCAGAAACCCGCTGGTCTGGGCGGCCTCCGGAGCAGAGGGATCACTGTGCAGCTTGTGCAGGATGGCTCGCTCCTCATCACGCTGCTGTTTCTTTCCTGCCGCAGCATAAGCGGCCACGAGCGTGGTGTGGATCTTCCAGTCATTGGGGGCGAGCTGGCGTGCTTTTTCTGCATACTGCACGGCGAGATCGCCCTTATAGAGCGCAAGCGCGGCGGACGCAGCATAAAGATTGGCCGCAACATTGTTAGGATCGGATTGCAATACAGATTGAAAACCGGCTAGGGCCTGCTCGGGACGATTGACTTTTAATTCCGCAACCCCTTGTTCCGTGCTGCTCGAAGCTGGAACAGGTGGTTCCACAGTATTTTGCGCAAAGACACAACTGGCAACGCTTAGTATCGCTACAAAAGTGAGCTCTGGAATGCGGCTCAATGCTGATTCTCCTCTATGGCTGAAGGGACACCTTAGCATAGTGATGGCACGCATAGCTCTACGTTAGTCAGGGCGCATTCGGTGAGTTACTGGCAACGAAAGTAGGTATCAGGCGCTGGGAAAATCAAGTTCTATCTGATCGATATAGCACCAGCCCCAGTTCTCGCCCGGCTCGAACGATCGCATGACAGGATGCTTCTTCGCGTGAAAATGCTTGGTAGCGTGCTTATTCTTTGACGAGTCGCAGCAACCGACATGACCGCAGCTAAGGCAAAGGCGTAGATGCACCCATCTGTCGCCCATCTTCAGGCACTCTTCGCAGCCTTTCGTGTGCGGCGTTACGGGATGGATGGAATCGAGATGGGTACAGGATGGCATAAGAGCAGCTCCTACTATACTGGATGCTTTTCCTAGGACTGAGAGCAATCAAGAAATTATCAAATCATCAATTCCATCTCCACTATAGTTGGCATAAAGCTTGTCATGAATGAAACAACTTTTGAAATCGCTGTAACCGATCCTCGCTCCACTGAAGCTGTTGCGTTGATTCAGTCGTTGTCAGAAGAACTTGTACGGCGATATGACCATGATGACGGTTCGGGAAATTTCAAGCCGGAAGATGTGCTCGTCACCCGCAGTGCATTTGTGCTTGGCCGCACTGAAGGCCGCGCTGTCGCATGTGGCGCATTTCGTCCTCTGGAAGACGGCATAGCAGAGATTAAGAGAATGTTTGTCGCGCCGGATTTTCGAGGACGTGGATATTCGAGGGCTATCCTAAACGAGTTGGAACGGCTTGCCCGGCAGTATGGTTATTCTGTTGTTCGCCTTGAAACTGGAAATCGGCAGCCCGAGGCAATTCAGCTTTACGAAGGATCGGGATACAAGCGTATCCCCAACTTCGGCATCTACGTGGACAACGAAATGAGCCTTTGTTTTGAGAAACGGCTTTTACCCGCTGATGATTGGGTATCAGTAGTGCGTCATCACCGCTCTATCGAGTATGCTGTTGTTGATAGAACATTTTTCTGAGAGGTGACGGCCTTGGCCATTCTGGTAATTGGAACTTTCGCAACTATCTTCGTTGTTGGGATTCTCTGGGCGACGAGCCGTCGTGCGGACAGCCATCACTAGGCAATAGTTCGCGGCCACATGCATTACAATGAGAAAAGTAATTGATGTATCCACAAATGAATGGGGATGGAGTTCCCCATAACCGCCCGTGAGGGCTGATAACTCCTACCGCGCAAGAAGACGGTAGGGTTCGTTTCTATGACCCCGCCGCAACGGCGGGTTTTTCATGCCCGCTATCTCAAAAGGAGCGTGCATGTCTCTATCAACCTGCCTACTCATCATGCTCGGTGGTGCCATTGGCACACTGATGCGGTATGTCATTTCCGTTTTTACGACCACCTCTGGTCACGAATTGCCGTGGGGCACGATTGGGATCAATATCGCAGGCTCATTCATCATCGGTTTCTTCGGCACGTTGACGTTGTCGCATGGGCGGTTTCCTGTCTCCGAGAACATCCGTCTATTCGTGATGGTGGGCATATGCGGTGGCTTCACCACCTTTTCTTCTTTCAGCTTGCAGACATACGATCTCCTGAGAAATGGCGCCATCGTTCGAGCAGGGATCAATGTTCTCGGGTCTGTTGTGCTGTGTATTTGCGCTGTCGCACTTGGACACCTCCTGGCTGCCCATTTCAATGGCAATGCTATTCAGGTAGCACAGATCTCGACGGAAGAAGAGGCTAGCTTTATGCCCACAAGCCACAGAATCCACTTGGCTGATGAGTCGCGCTCCCAAGAAATCCGCCAGTAGGGCGGAGTCTGGCTTATTGCCAACCCTATGGTTTTTCATATTAATGACCGGATTTCCACAGGCATCTTCCAAATTCCAAAACGGAAATACATATGAATGCGTACGTAAAGTAACGTATCGCATTGCAAACTCAGGGATATACTGATGGTCAGGAAAATTCCATTCTTTGGATTGAAGCTTGGCAGCCAACTTGCTCAATCCTGAGCGTGGTAGTGGCGCTATATTCTTCCCCCTCAACATGGAAAAGTCGTTTCAAACCCGAATCACCGTTCTCCTTCTAGCCTTCTTTACCGTGGCTGCGGCGGTATTCGCGTCCTTGAACTTTTCCCAGGAGAATACATTCCAGGTTCCGACAGATGGGGTGAACTGGATCGAGGCGCACGGCGCTCTGGAAGCGCAGCGGGTTCTGGATGGTGGACCAGGGCAGCGGGCTGGCATCAAAGCAGGTGACCTGCTGATTGCGGCAAATGAGATTCCGGTAGTGCGCGGCGGTTCGCTGGCGCGACAACTCTATAAAACCAAGTCCTACGGAACAGTGAAGTACACGCTGCGGCGTGATGGCGTGGAGATCTCCGGGGTTCCGGTCATTCTTGATCCACAGGACCGCAGTATCAATCAGGGCTTTCGGCTGATTGCGCTCGTATATCTGGGAATCGGGCTCTACGTCCTGCTGCGGCGCTGGACGGCCCCGCATTCGACTCACTTCTATATCTTCTGTCTGGCTTCTTTTGTTTTCTATTCTTTCCAGTACACGACGAAGTTCAATAACTTCGACTGGATCGTCTACTGGGGGTACATTGCCGCTGGAGCGCTGCAACCAGCACTCTTTCTGCACTTCGCGCTGGCCTTTCCCGAGGAGAAACGCGGCGTACCGAAGTGGCTTCTGGCGATTACCTACTTCCCTGTTGTACTCGTCGTTGGGCTGCAAGTAATCGCCCAGCGTTTGTGGTCGGCCACGGAAGTCTTGCAGCATCGTTTGGATCAACTTGCACTTGGCTATCTGGCTCTCTACTATGTGCTGGCTGCGCTGATTCTCTACGTGAACTACCGGCGCAGCCGGATTCCGCTGCGCCGCCAGCAACTCAAATGGCTGACCCGCGGAACGATGATTGCCATCGTTCCCTTTACCTTGCTGTATGCACTGCCTTTTGTAGCTGGACTGCAGACACCTTCGCTGCTTGCCAAACTTGGCTGCATCTCGCTGGTAGTTCTGCCGCTGACCTTCAGTTGGGCGATTGTGCGCTACCGCCTGATGGACGTCGACCTGATTTTCAAGCGCGGCGTGACATACACGCTGGCTACGGCCACGTTGGTCGGACTCTATTTCGCGATTGTGGCGATTGCGGCAGACATCGTCCGCACACGACTCCCAAGCTTTGGAACATGGGGCCTGATCGCAGCCATCATTCTCACGGCGCAGCTTTTCGAGCCGCTCAGGAAGATGATTCAAGAGCGAGTGGACCGCATTTTCGACCGCAAACGCTACGACTATCGCCAGACACTGATCGACTTTGGACGCGGGCTGAATTCGCAAACTGATCTGAATGCGCTGCTCGATTCCATAGTCGACCGGTTGCCGCGCACGCTGCTGGTAGAGCGTGTCGCAGTGTTTCTTTCCGACCGGCCTGGTCAATACCGCCTGTCAGCAGGACACGGACTTCCGGCGACCATCTTCAACGAAGCTGCAACTCTGGATCTCGGCTTTCTCGATTTCGATCAGCCCGATGCCGGGTCGCACATCTTTCTTGAGAACACGCAGCAGGCGCTGCACCTGACAGAATCTGAGCGGAGGACAGCTTCTCTGCTCGATTTGAACTACTACCTGCCTTGTCGCGTGCAGGATCGCACCATCGCCGTCATCGGCATGGGCCGCACCACGGGCGGCGACTTCCTCTCCAGCGAAGACATGGAGCTGCTCGAATCGCTGGCCAGCTACATCGGCATCGCGCTGCAGAATGCCCGCCTCTACGCCAGCCTCGAAGTCAAGATCTCCGAATACGAGCGACTTAAGGAATTCAACGAAAATATCGTCGAGTCGATCAACGTCGGCATTCTCGCCGTCGATCTCGAAGAGCGCATCGAAAGCTGGAACTCGCAGATGGAAGTAATGTTTGCGCTTCCGCGCCGCGAGGCTTTGCATCAGCACCTTTCGGCCGTCTTCCCTGCTGCGCTCATTCAGGAATATCACCGCGTCAAAGACCAGCCTGGCGTGCACAACTTCTACAAGTTCCGTTTGGAGACCGGCGCCGGTGAAACACGCACGGCAAATATTGCGTTTGCGCCTTTGGTATCGCGAGACTTCAAGACCGTCGGACGCATCATTCTGATTGACGACATCACCGACCGCACACAACTCGAGGTACAGTTGGCCCAGTCAGAAAAGCTGTCCTCGATTGGCTTGCTGGCTGCAGGCGTGGCTCACGAAGTGAATACGCCGCTGGCAGTCATCTCGTCTTACACACAGATGTTGTCTAAGCAGGTGCGTGGTGACGACCGGCTCTCGTCGCTGCTCGAAAAGATCACACAACAGACCTTCCGCGCATCAGAGATCGTCAACGGCCTGTTGAATTTCTCGCGCACCAGTGGCGCTGAGTTCAAGGAAACGGATGTCAACGCAATCATTCGCGACACACTTACGCTGCTTGAACACCAGTTCAAGACGGCTCAGGTGAGTCTAGATATCGCGCTCACGCAGGAGCTTCCGCCGATCCTCGGCAATGCCGGCAAGTTGCAGCAGGTATTCCTGAATCTCTTCCTGAACGCAAAAGATGCCATGAACGGCGGCGGAACCCTGCGTATCGCTACGGAAGTGAACGGCCATGTGAGCGTATCGATCTCCGATACCGGCTCCGGTATTTCACCCGAACATATGCAGCGCATCTACGATCCATTTTTCACGACCAAGAGTGCCCCCAAGGAAGGGCAGCGGCGTGGCACCGGTCTGGGTCTCGCAGTGACGTATGGCATTATCCAGGAGCATGCCGGAAAGATTCATGTAGAGAGTCAGGTCGGGAGCGGCACGACCTTCTATCTCGAATTCCCGATGTTGAGGAAACCCGCGCATGTCTGAAGTGAGTTACGCCGATCCCACGGCCCCTTCCACCACAGAACCAGAAATTGCCCAGCGAATCCTGATTATCGACGATGAAGCAGCGATCCGCGAGTCGCTTGAAACTTTGCTGTCGCTCGAGGGCTACACCGTCGAAACAGCAGTGAATGGTGAAGCTGGACTGCAACGTATCGAACAGGCCGCCTACGATCTTGTCCTGCTCGATCTCGCGCTTCCCGGCAAGAGCGGCCTGGAAATTCTGCCGCTGATCCGCGAACGTCACGCGACGCTGCCAGTCATTATGATTACCGCCTTCGGGACGGTAGACAACGTGGTGGACGCGATGCAGGCTGGCGCGCAGAACTTCGTCCAGAAGCCCTGGGACAATGAGAAGCTACTGGCCGATATCCGCTCGGCCGTCGCACGCTATCAGGCTGAAGAAGAAAACATCCAGCTCAAGCGCGCGCTCAAGCAGCGATACAACTTCTCGAACATTATCGGCAAGAGCGAAGTGATGCTGCGCATCTTCGATCTGGTGGCGCAAGTCGCTCCCAGCCGCTCCACCGTCCTGATTCAGGGTGAAAGCGGTACCGGCAAAGAGCTGATCGCGAAGGCGCTGCATGCGAACTCGCCACGCAAGGACAAGCCCTTCGTGCCGGTGAATACCGGCGCCATGTCCACAGATCTGCTCGAATCCACGCTCTTCGGGCATGTGAAAGGCGCGTTCACCTCTGCTATTGCCGCTAAAAAGGGCCTCTTTGAGGTCGCACATGGAGGTACGCTTTTCCTCGACGAAATCGGCACAATGGGCATGGATACCCAGGCGAAGATCCTGCGTGTCCTGCAGGACAAGCGCTTCATGCACCTGGGCGGCGTGCAGGAGATACAGGCCGACGTCCGCATCATCGCTGCTACCAACGTCGATCTACGGCAGGCGGTACGCGAAGGAAAATTCCGCGAAGACCTCTACTACCGCCTCAACGTCATCACCGTCGATCTGCCGCCACTGCGCAGCCGCCGCGAAGACATCCCTCTGCTGGCCGTCCACTTCCTCAAACGCTATTCGGAAGAAAACGAGCTTCCTCTGCGCTCGCTCTCGCCCGAGGCGCTACGCGCTCTGGTCGACTACGACTGGCCAGGCAACGTGCGTGAACTCGAAAATGTGATGGAGCGTGGTGTGGTCTTGTCGTCGACTCCTATGGTTGGCGTCGAGCTGCTCCCAGGACACCTGACAGGGCGCAGCTATTCAAGCAGTCTGCTCGAACATAATCCGGACGCCTCGCTGTTCGACATCCTCGAAGATATTGAACGCCGCATCATCGTGGATAAACTTGAGCACTGCAATTGGAACCAGACCGATGCGGCTGAACAGTTCCGCATCCCACTCTCCACTCTGAATCAGAAAATCAAACGGCTGAATATCGAGATCAAGAAGCGAGTGAAGGAATAAACATTCAGCGCTGCGGCGCAAGCAGACTTTTCAATACACGGTGAATGCTTCCTTCCGTTCCTGAAATCACATCCACGAATTGCACCTGACCGTTCTCGCCGATGACGATTGCTGCCGGATATGCGTCTATAGAAAAGACCTTCAATTCGTTTTCTGGCGCGATCAACAAGGGAACCCTCGCTGGAATCGAAGGACGAAAAGCCTTAAGCGTCTCCAGAACAGCCCTGCTTTGCGTGTCTTCTCCAGCATTCGCGGCATACGATGTGGCTGCAATCAGCTTCACTGCCAGCTCCTGCTTGTTTTGCTGCAATGCCGCGGCAATCTTATTGATCACATCGCTGGATGCGGGCGCTGCCAGCGAGAAGACAACAATCACAGTTTTTCTGCCGGTGAACATAGCGCTGCCCGGCACAAGCGTCCCGTTCGGCAAGATCGCGGTGCCGTGCACTGTCTTCCATGGAGAAGCCTGACCTGTCATCGCATATCGCGCTAATGCAGTCTGTATCACTAGCGCGCTGGCACTTGTTGCAATGGGTGGAGCTTCCAACGCGGCCTTCACCTGGCTGACAATTGCTTCTGCATCTTTGGGTTTCCCTATGCGGCGAAGAGCACCGGCGCAGCGCAGTGCATCGCGCGCCAGCGTGCTCGCATCGACCGCTATATCTGCTCCCTTCAGAGAGCCGCCATTTGCAAGCGCTTTCAATGTGAACGGCAACTGCTGATCATTCAGGCGATCCATCACCGCAGTATCCATTGGATTGTTGCTCGCCTCAGCAGCATCGATCACCTGATCGATAGCAAGATGAATGTCGGCATCGTACGGGAAAACGCTCATGAGCGACTGCATCTGACTTTCCGCAGAAGAAATCCACTTCAGCCCAAGAAACGCACGCGCCAGTAGAACATGCGCTTCTTCAGCAGATGCCATCTTAGGCAGGCCAAGATAGGCAATCAACGCTGCTCTTGCACTTTCGAAGTCCTGCCCAAGCAGGCACAGCTTACCCAACGCCAGCAGTTCCTCTGTTTGCTCCTTGAATGGCGCCAATCCGGCGCATTGCTCTTTTGCGCGCGCAATGCTCAGCCCCCATGCCCACTTGTCTGCATCTGTATAGTCGTTCGGTGCTTGCCGTGCATCGACGAATGGTTGCATGGAGTAGCGATACGCTTCGCCCGGACTCATCTTCGTTGGAGACATCTGCAAATTGTTACTTGCATTCTGACCGACCCCAAAAGCCTGCAATATCACTTGAGCGAGACACAGCACAAAGAGCCGCTTCATGCGAAGCAGCCTAGCATGTAGCCTATCTACAGACTAGACTTTTCTTCGCGTATGAAGATCTACGAGCAAAAAACGCTGCAGTCAGCAGCTCATGCGTGGTATTGCACACCGACCTCCCGCATGTTGCATGATCCCGACCGGTTCCCGCTAACCGCTTTTTAGCTAACCGGTTCATAGCTGACCGGACCTACGCTGACCGCTCCCTAGCTGCCCACTGTGTTACCCTCTGCTTGAGTCGCAAGGCATGACTCTGCATCTAAGCATTTGAACGAAACTATGCCATTTCCTACTGTCGACGCAGCGGCCAAAAAGGGTGTGAATGCTGTCCAGCAATATGCTCTGCTTTCCGGACGGGCGCTGGCGAACCTCTTCCGCAAGCCATTTTATGCAGCCGACATCATCACGCAGGCTGATACTATCGGCATCGGATCGTTGCCCATTGTTATTTTGACGGGCTTTTTCACGGGCGGTGTACTGGCGCTGCAAACTGCCTCCAGCCTTTCGCAGTTCGGAGCAGCCGCGATGACCGGCCAGCTTGTCAGCCTGTCAATGATTAAAGAACTCGGCCCGGTCCTCACCAGCCTCATGGTCTCCGGCCGCAACGCCTCGGGCATGGCCAGCGAGCTTGGCTCCATGATGGTGACCGAGCAGATCGACGCCATGCGCGCTCTGGGCACCGATCCTCTCAAGAAACTGGTGATGCCGCGCATTGTGGCGACAATCTTCATGCTGTTCTTCCTCACCATTGTCTCCGACGCGGTGGGCACGCTGGGCGGCGCGGCCGTTTCCGTCTTCATGCTAGGGCAGGACGGCTCGCAGTACTTTCACACTGCGTATCAATCGCTGCACTATGCCGACATCATTCAGGGCCTGGTAAAGCCCGTCTTCTTCGGCTTCATTATCGCAACGATCGGTTGCTACTATGGCATGACCACGCGCGGAGGCACGCAAGGCGTGGGCCGCTCGACGACACAAGCAGTCGTCGTCTCTTCCGTGCTCATCATCGCCACCGACTTCGTCATCAGCCGCTTCATGATCGGTATCTTCGGGCGGTAGGCGATCCACATGAATAGCGCCACGCAGACTCTCGACACACGCGTTCCCGCGAATCCTGACGAACCCGTCGTCGTCTTCGAGAATGTCTCCATCGCCTTCGATCAGAAGCAGGTCCTAAAAAACATCTCCTTCAAGGTAAAGCCCGGCGAGACGCGCATTCTTCTCGGACCCGCAGGCGTAGGCAAGAGCGTATTGCTCAAACTGACGAATGGCCTGCTGAAACCTGACGAAGGCCGGATCTTTGTCTTTGGAGAAGAAGTGAGCGCCATGCGCGAAGAAGACCTCTTTAAGCTCCGCGGCTCCATTGGAACGGTATTTCAGGAAGGCGCGCTCTTCGACTCGTTGACTGTACGCGATAATGTCGGCTTCCGGCTTGAGGAAGAGCATGTACCTGGGGATGAGATTGACCAACGTGTGACTGAGGCACTGCGTTTCGTCGAACTGGAGCATACACTCACGAAATTTCCCTCCGAACTTTCCGGCGGTATGCGGAGGCGCGTAGCCATTGCGCGTGCCATCGTTACCAATCCAAATTTGCTGTTATATGATTCTCCCACCGGCGGTCTGGACCCCATCACATCGACCACCATCATTGAATTGGTAGTCAAGCAACGCGACGTGTACAAGACCAGCTCCCTGCTGGTCACGCACCGCCTGCAGGACGCCTTCACTCTCGCAAGCCACCGCTTCAATCGCGAGACAAACAAGATGGAACCTCTGCCCGGCGATCACACTGATCTGAAAACCAGCTTCCTTGTGCTATTCGATAAGAAGCTGGTATTCGATGGTTCCACGCACGACCTCGTCCACTCCGACGACCCCTTCATCAAGGAATACATCTCGTAAGCACGCGCCTCACAGACGTATACTGATCGCCCCGCAAAAACTTCTTATGAAGGGTTCTCTTATGCAAGTGAACTTTCTCGGAATCCTTGCCGCTACGGTAGCTTCATTTGTGCTGGGAGGTATCTGGTACTCCCCTGCACTCTTTGGGAAAGCCTGGCAGCGTTTGGCTGGTCTCGATGACGCCACCATCAAGGCCGGCAATAAAGTCTTAATCTTCGGCGGCACATTCGTGCTCTCATTCATCGCATCCTTCGTCTTTGCGATGTTCCTGGGACCGCATCCAAGCTTGAAGCTTGGCCTGGGCGCAGGCTTCTCCGCCGGCCTCTGCTGGGTTGCCGCCAGCTTCGCCACTAGCTATCTCTTCGAACGTCGTCCGCTCAAGCTCTTCCTCATCAACGGCGGTTATTTTACGTTGCAATTCACATTGATAGGGCTACTGCTGAGCGTGATTCCCTAATGCATTTCTCCTGATGATGTAGAAGCGCGGCCTGCAACTGGCGTGGCCGTTCCGTCGAAGAACGGTCATATAGAATAAATCTAACCACTTCACAGTGTCAGGAGAAATGCTTTAGCGCATACAAGTCGCGATCACGCACACCGATCAGATAAAGTAGACTGTCCAATCCCAGATGTGAAAGTGAGTGATCCGCGCTTTCCCGCACAAGCGGCTTGGCATGGAAAGCAATGCCCATACCTGCAAGATTGAGCATAGGTAAATCGTTCGCCCCGTCTCCCACGGCAATCACTTGCTCAATGGAAATTTTCTCTTGATCTGCAATCTGTTGCAGAAGCTCTGCCTTCATTGCCCCGTCGACAATTTCAGTATTCACGCTTCCAGTCACAACTCCGTTTGCTATCTCCAGTTCGTTCGCATGGACATAATCGATGCCGAGGCGCTCCTGCAGATGGCGAGCAAAGAAAGTAAAACCTCCAGAAAGAATCGCCGTCTTATAGCCAAGAAGCTTCAGCGTGCGAATCAACCGCTCCGCGCCATCGATCAGCGGAATCGAGCCAAGCAGCTCACGTACGCGTGACTCGGGCAATCCTTTCAGCAGGGCTACGCGGCGCCGAAAACTTTCCTTGAATTCTATTTCCCCGCGCATGGCTGAAGAGGTAATCTCTATTACCTGATCGGCAACTCCAGCCATCTTTGCCAGTTCATCGATAACCTCCCCCTGAATGAGTGTTGAGTCCATGTCGAAAGCAAATAGGCGGCGGTTACGGCGGAAGATACTCTCACGCTGAAACGCAATATCGATGTTCAGCTCCTGCGTGACGGCGAGAAACTCGGCGCGCATGTCGTCTTCCGCACACGCCTGCCCGCTCACGCGTAATTCGACACAGGCATTTGCGTTAGAAGTGTGAGCAGCGAGTGACAAGCGCCCGGAAAGACGCTCGATACGATCAATATTCAATCCATGCTTGGCAATGATAGCGGCGACGCGCGATAGCTGTTCGGCGGAGATAGCGCGGCCAAGCACGGTAATGATGAATCGGTCTTTCCCCTGCGACAGAATCCAGTGATCGAACGACGCGGCATCGATAGAAGTAAACCGAACGTGCAGACCCAATTCCTGTGATTGAACGAGTAACCGCTGCTTCAACGGGCCGGAATCTTTGCCCACAGGAATCTCAATCAGCAGGCCGAGCGCTAGTGTTTCGTGTACAACGGCTTGACCGATATCAAGCACGCATACGTTATATTCGGCTAAAGTCCGTGTAAGCGAAGTGATGATGCCAGCTTTATCCTGGCCGGAAAAGTGAATCAGAATCGTTTCGTTCATTTGAATATGTAGCGAAGAGATAGTTATAGGGTATCAGTGTCAGCACGCATTTCCTTGAAGTCAAACTCTTTGGAACGCGCTACTCTGGTCATACCATATGATCTCTGATGCCTGCAGCCTCGGGGAAAAATGACTATCGGAAAACACAACCTTGTTGTTGCGATATTTGTATTAGCCCTGGCAGCTCCCGGACGAAAAACAGCGGGGCAAACTTCGCAGCCCGAAGTTCCGGAACCACCGCCTCAAGCGCCTATTGCTTCACTGACAAAAGATTCCACCCCACAGTTACTTGAACCTTCTCTTCAGCCACTCCTTGACTTCAAAGACTCCGATATCAAATTCCGCCTGCAGACCTTCATGAATATCCTCAGAGACCGCAATCATGAAGGCTGGGTGCTGGCTGCTTATCCCGATCCGAATACGAGCCGGCCGCTGATGGGCGCTGGTTTCAGCCTCGATGTTGCGGCAACCGAACACCCTCAGCACGACCCGTTCAATTCTCATTTTTTCGTCGAACCCTCATCGGTTCAGCTTTGGCAGGCTGCCGGACTTGATCTGGAGCAATTGCAAAGCATACTCAATCAGTTCGACCGTAACCTGCAGGCATGGGGAAAGAAAAACTATCGCAAGAAGATCAAGGCGCATACGCTTTCCGCAGCGTTGACCGAAGAAGAAGCCACCCGCCTGTTGCGCATCTCGGCCATACAAGCTATCCAGAATGCGAAGGCCTATTGCCGCGATTTCGATCAACTCACCGCAGCGCAGCAGATGGCGTTGAGCCAACTGGTGTTTCAGATGGGCGTGAACCTTGAGGAATTTGTTCAATTTCTGAGTGCTCTTAATGGCGACACCAGCAATCAGGACGTATCGCAACCGGTCAGCAGCGCTGAAACAGAAGCCGAACACTGGCAATCCGTGCAACGCACGCTTATCGACAGCCAATGGGCCAGGCGTTACACCAACCGCGCCGCAACCGTAATTGCGATGTTCGACTCGGAGTATGTTCGCGACCCCAGCGGGGCAGAGCGGCGCGTAGTTGCTATTCTTCGTCCTCCTGTGAAGCATCATCGTAAAAGGCTGCTGGCTGTGTCTCTTAGGACCAAAAGTGGCAGCAAACATAGCGGTAAAACGCCCCGCAAGAAGGTACCTGGCTCCCGGCAAAAACGGAAGCTCACTTAGTGCGAGTCATGAGCTACCCGAAAACCGCTCAAATCGAGCCCTACTTTGACTTTGCCCTACACCTCGCGCTCTGCTAGGCTGGCTAGTTTGAGTTTTTGAAAGACTGGAGCAAGCAATTCCATGGCATTCAAGTTCAAGGGCGTCGACTTCATCGGCTTTGACAGCCTGCTTACCGACGACGAGCGCATGGCGCGCGACGCGGCCCGCGGATTTATCGAAGACAACCTCATCCCCATTATCGAAGACTGCAACCGCGAAGGCCGCTTTCCCCGCGAGCTGGTGCCGGCCATGGGCGAGATGGGTTTCTTTGGAGCTAATCTGCATGGTTATGGCTGTGCAGGCATGTCGAACGTTGCCTATGGGCTGGTGATGCAGGAGTTCGAGCGCGGAGACTCTGGCGTGCGCAGCTTCGTGAGCGTGCAGTCGGCGCTGGTCATGTATCCCATCTACACCTTCGGCTCGGATGAGCAAAAAGACTACTGGCTACCAAAATTGGCAACGGGAGAAAAGCTTGGCTGCTTCGGACTGACTGAACCTGCCTTCGGCTCCAATCCTGGAGGCATGCTCACACGCGCCGTGAAGAGTGGCGACGAGTACATCCTGAATGGTGAAAAAATGTGGATCACTTCCGGCTCCATCGCCGATGTAGCCGTGATCTGGGCCAAAGTCGATGACGAGGACGATAAAGTTCGCGGCTTTCTGGTCGAGACCGACCGCCCCGGCTTTTCCGCCCACGATGTACACGGCAAATGGTCTTTACGAGCTTCCGTCACATCAGGGCTGGCGATGCAGGACGTACGCATTCCCGCAAAGAATTTGTTGCCAGGCTCCGGCGGACTCAAGTCTCCACTGATGTGCCTCAACCAGGCGCGCTATGGCATTAGCTGGGGCGCAATTGGCGCGGCGATGTCCTGCTATGACACCGCTCTGCAATATTCATTGCTGCGGACGCAGTTTCGCAACGAACCCATTGCCAGCCACCAGCTTGTGCAAGAGAAGTTGACCTGGATGATCTCAGAAATCACTAAAGCGCAACTGCTCTCGCTGCAAGTAGGCCGCATGAAGGACGGAGGCAAAGTAAGTCACGAGCACATCTCCATGGCCAAGCGCAACAACGTTTGGATGGCAATTGAGTGCGCACGCATGGCCCGCGATATTCTCGGCGCAAACGGCATCACCGAAGATTACCCGGTCATGCGCCACATGATGAATCTAGAATCCGTAAAGACTTATGAAGGAACGCACGACATTCACGCGCTTATCATCGGGCAAAGCGTGACGGGCATATCGGCATTCTAGGGCGTGTCATCAAACTCGTGGCAGTCAGGAGTTTGATGACACTCCCTAGTCTCACTAAATTCTGAAACATTTCTCAAATTGCCCGACGCAACTCTCTATCAGTCCGGGCGTCTAAGAGTGTAAGTGGACTCATGCGCCTCCACATCCCTACGCACTTTCCGAAACTCGAGCGCCGTCCTGAAATCGACGCACTGCGTGGTCTCTTTCTCGTTTGGATGACGCTGACGCATCTCCCCACGCGCTTCAGCGATTTCGTCAACCAGCCAATTGGGTTTGTCACTTCAGCTGAAGGCTTCGTCTTCCTCTCGGCGCTGCTTATCGGACGCATCTACATTCGCTCTTTTATACAAAACGAAGCTGGCGTGCATATGAAGCTGTGGAAGCGCTCGTTGAAAATCTACGGCTATCACCTGCTGATGCTCACGCTGGCCTTTACGCTCGCTGCAACTTTTGCTGTACACACACATCGCGCCGCGCTCAGCAACCTGCTGGACTTCTACATCGCGCACCCATTCGTCGCTATCGTGGGATCGGTTCTTCTGCTCTATTGCCCGCCACTGCTGGACATTCTTCCCATGTACGTCATCTTCCTCGTCTTCACGCCTTTGCTGCTGTCGGCGGCCGTGCGTATTGGATGGAAGAAGGTTCTCACCGCAAGCGCGTTCATCTGGCTGCTGGCGCAATTCGGTTTACGCGATGTTGTCCACAACTACATTGTGCGCATCACGCACCTGCCTATTCCCTTGCAGGAGACAGGCGCTTTCAATCTGTTCGCGTGGCAGGGTGTCTGGATTGCCGGTCTCTGGCTTGGCGCACAATCCGCCATAGGCGAAGCGCCGCTGAGAAAAATCCCCGGCTGGGTTGTCGCTTGCTGTGGTGTAGTATGCCTGTTCTTCATCGGCGTGCGGCATGGATGGCTCGGCCCGCACCTCACGCAAGACGCGCTCGGTATCGAACTAGACAAATGGCAGATTGGCCCGTTGCGTGTCCTCAATCTGGTGACCTTCACCATCGTCTTTTACGGATTGCGAAAGTATGTCGCGAAGGTTGTAGCGCGAGAGCCTTTTCTCACACTAGGCAAGGCATCGCTTCAAGTCTTCTGCGCTCACGTCTTCTTCGTCTTTGTAGGATTGGCGCTGCTCTACGGAGAAGTCGCACAACTTCATGGAGCGCCGGCCGTAGCCTTGCTGATTGCAACGTTCATTGCGCTGTTTCTGGTGGCAGCAAACGAGGTCCGCAAGCGGCATGCCCAGCGCGTAAAGGCTTCTTCTTTAAGTGGAACGGCTGCACCTTCCGGCAAGACTTCCCTTCCGCCGCCAGCTGCATACATGCGCCCGCCCGCTACGCCTGCGGAACCTAAGGCCTTTCCTTAATAGCAGCGTTCGATCAAATCGCCGCCGAAAAATCCGTCAGCGCCAGAAACGTCGAGTCTACTTTCTCTACGAGTTTCCCGTTCGCTTCCGACTCTGTTTGCACCTTGATCCATTCAGGATCTTCGCGAAACTTCTTCCAGTTCTCTGTCGCGGCATCGCGGCTGGGATGCGCAATGATGTAGAAGAGAGTCCGGCCTTTGAGCGGCTCATCGAGTGGCGTCCAATACGCTACGTTTCTTATGTTGTGACGCTCGAAGATGGCCCGCGTATGATTACGAAAACGTGCCAGCAGATCATCGAGCTTACCCTCATACGTGTGGTACACGCGCAACTCGAACACTGTCTCGCGACTGTTGTTCGAGCCGGTGCTGCCGTGAGCATTAGAATGAGCCATCAGTGGCATAATGGCTGCTGCGGAAAATGCGTGAAGCATCTCTCTTCTGTTCATGGCCAGCATTGTACTTCAACCGCTAGACAGCAACAGTAAAAGTATCCTCGGTGCGCATCACGGAGCGGTATAGTGTATCGCGTTCTACCGGTATGCGGCCTGCTTCGGTGATAAGGCGCATAAGGTCCTGCCGCCGCATGCCCTGCGGTGTAGTTGCTCCGGCGTCGTGGTAGATCTTCTCTTCAATCACCGTACCGTCGATGTCATCGGCTCCGAAGCGCAGCGAGATCTGCGCGATCTTGGGAGTCATCATCTGCCAGTAGGCTTTGATGTGCGGGAAGTTGTCGAGCAGCAGGCGTCCCACGGCAATTTGTTTGATATCGGTCAAGCCCGTGGTACGTGGCAGATGTTCCAGCGGCGTGTTGTCCGGATGAAAAGCCAGCGGGATATAAGTCTGGAAACCGCCGGTCTCGTCTTGCACTTCGCGAAGCTTCAGCAGATGGTCGACGCGGTCCTCGTCGTTCTCGATATGTCCATAGAGCATCGTCGCGTTCGACTTCAGGCCAAGCTTGTGCGCGGTACGCGCTGTGTCGAGCCATTCGCTGCCGTCTATCTTGTGGTCGCAGATGATATGGCGAACCCGATCGGCAAAAATCTCAGCTCCGCCTCCTGGTAGTGAGTCGACTCCCGCGGCCTTCATGCGCTCCAATGTCTCGGCTATCGGCAATTTTGCGCGGCGCGCCAGGAAAGCGACTTCCACCATCGTGAACGCTTTGATATGCACCTGTGGGAAACGCTCTTTCAGGCCGCTGACCAGATCGAGGAAGTATTCGAATGGCAGGTCCGGATGCAGACCGCCTACGATGTGGAACTCCGTCACCGCCTCCGTATAGCCAGAAGCGGCCGTCTCCCACGCCTGCTCGAGCGCCATCGTGTATGAACCCTCCGCATCTTTCTTGCGGCCAAAGGCGCAGAGACGGCAGGCAGCGACACAGACATTCGTCGGATTGATATGGCGGTTGACGTTGAAGTAGGTCACATCGCCATGCAGCTTTTCGCGCACATGGTTGGCAAGCCAGCCTACAGCAAGGATATCGCCCGACCCATAGAGGGCGAGGCCATCGTCAAAGCTCAGACGTTCTCCTGCCAGTACTTTCGCTGCTATCGGTTCAAGCCGGGAATCGTCTGTTTGAAAAGGTCGCCGCTCTGTATTCATAACCCTTTATGATAAAACAATCAGCCCATTGGACTCGGAAATTGAACGGAATAAAGAGCCGATGCGTATCACATAGAAACCCAAATGCACTTTGTGGCTGCGGTTCTGTTGACTGGCTGATACTATGCGTCAAGAAGATCAACAACATTTTTGCTTTACTTTCACGGACTGCGCTTGCCTCGAAATAGACCATCACTTGTTTTACTAACGCTCTGGACGGCGCTGCTGCTGCATAGCGGGTTCGCTTTGCAAACCGGCGAACCTCAGAAACCGCTCATCTTCCCTTCAATCCAGGCCTATAGCCTCGACAAAGAGCGCGCTAACCTTCCAGAAGACTTTGCCGGCAAAACCAACCTCCTGCTCCTTTCCTTTGCCGCAGAGCAGCAGAAGCAGATCGAGACCTGGCTGCCAACTACGCTGGCAATCCAGCACTCCAATTTCGATTTTCGCTATTACCGGCTCCCCGTCTCCAACCGCGAAAACTTCATCTTTCGCTGGTGGGAGATATCTTCGATGCGCAGCGATGAGACCGATCCCGAGACGTGGCATTGGATCGTGCCTCTCTACATCGATAAACAAGCCTTCCTGAAAGCTTTGCAAATTCCAGATGAAAGACAGATTGTCCTGTTATTGGCAGACAAGCAGGGACGTATCCTTTGGCGGACCTCAGGCACAATGACCCCGGAGAAACGCGCTGCATTGATGGCAGCAGTTCCAGCACATTAGTGAACTCTATTTGTTGAGCGCCTTCTCCATCACGACGGCATCCAGGATGCCGTTGTAGAAGCCTGAGATGCGCCCTGTCTGCTCATATCCGTGGCGGCGGTAGAAGGCCTGAGCGCCTGCATCGTCTATGGCAACTTCCAGCTTCATCGATGCTGCGCCTCTGGCGGCTAAATCTGCTTCTATCGTTTCCATCAAAAGATGTCCAAGCCCTTGCCTGCGCAACGCAGGGTCGACATCGATGGTGATGACATGACCAATGAGGCTGCCCTTGTTCAAGTAAGAGGCGGCAATGACAAAAGCTGCGATCGACCCATCTTCAGCTTCAGCGATAAAAGAGATGCTGCGAGGATGCACGATGAAATGCCACAGCTCAGCCTTCGAATAGGCAATGCCGGGACGGAAGCAGAGCTGATCAAGTGCGTAAAGCGCTTCAAGATCGCTCTGGTGAATATCGCGAATTTTAACTTCTGCCGTGCTACTTTTGGGCTTCGTTGGTGGCTCCCGCCGTCGATTGCGATCCTGGCTGCCCACCCAGTCGACGAAGACCGGTCGATGGGGACCCCGGCTGCATGACAACGCCATCGTACAGCGAAGCACCTACCAGCCGCTCTCCCAACGATTGCACGGAGTGCACGGTCCATCCCGTATCCCACCACTTCCAACTCTTGTCGTCGACATTGAATGCCAGCACCACGGTAGATCTGCGCGAGGTCACAACTACCCGTCCCAGCCCCGCATCGTAGTGCAGGCCATTGATTTCAGCGATAGGCAGCCTTTCAATCGGCCGCCAGTTCTGCCCCTTATCGTCGCTGTAGAAAACACCTTGCAGGCCGCCGACCCAAAGCGTTCCGTTAGGTGAGGTAGTTAAAGCCCGTACGTCGCTCAGGCCCGTGGGAAGCGCCACCGGCTGCCAAGTACGACCGTTATCCTCCGAGAGCATCAGATCCTGCCGGCGGGCGGCTAATACGACAGCATTGCTGGCTGCCACAAACAGGTAATCCTTCGCCGTCAGCACGGGGCCTTCCCAGGTGCTGCCCTGATTCACACTGCGATAGACGCCGTCAGACGTGGCGGCATACCAGATGTTCCCGGACACCGAAAGTTTGCTGACCCGGCCATCAATCGTGATTGGTTTCGAGGACTCGACGACGGTCTTGTTTATCCGGGTGGCCTTCTTGCCCTTCTTTCCACGGACCGTCACAGACACCGTCTTCTCGGTCTGATTGACCACCATTCCATCGACAGCCCATGATGTTCCGTCAAACCGGAAGATGCCGTGGCTGGTTCCGGCAACGATCACGCCATCGCTGGTCTCTGCAAGATCGAAGACATCCCGGCCTTCAAGTTTATCGCTCTGCTGCTTCCAGGTCTTTCCGCTGTCTTCGCTGATGAAAACGCCGCCATAGCTCTTGTCGTTGACTACGCCAGCATAAAGCCTGCCTGCCCTTTTGGAGTCAACCAGCAACGACGCCACCTGCCGCTGAGAGAATCCGTTATTAGCCGCGGCAAAGGTAATGCCAGCATCCTGGCTTACCAGGACGCCACTCCGGTCAGTCGCGAGCAAAACATGCTGCGCGTTTTTTGGATCGACATAGACGTCATTGATGATGACATCAGGACCTGTGGTACGTATCCAGCTTGCTCCACCGTTGGTTGTCTTATAAAGGCCTTCGGTCGTGCCTGCATAGACGATGTCACGATTGACCGGATCACGCAGCAGCACGCGTGTTCGCCGGGCTGTGGCAGGAATCCCCTGCACCTTGCGGAAAAGACTGCCACCGTTATCGCTGCGGTAGATACCGGAGCATGCGCTGGCATAGACGACACTTGGCCGCGATGGATCGATGATGATGGAGAAGACATCGGAGTCATCGATAACACCCTGCTTGATGCTGCTCCAGTTCGCTCCGCTGTCCGTCGTCTTCCAGGGAAGATGCCAGGTTCCGGCATAGATGATCTGCGGATCGGTGGGATCGATAGCGATCGATTCCACTTCATGAATTTCGCTGCTGCTGGCAGGGCTAATCTGTTTCCAATGAACACCTTTATCTTCGCTGCGATAGACGCCCCTCAGCGTACCCGCTACTAACAACTTAGGATTGGATGAGGATTGTGCGAGAGCGAACACCGATTGGCCATGTAAGTCATTGCTGGCGGACCAAGTAATACCACCATCGTGACTGATATAAAGCTCGCCGCCAGTCTTTCCCAGAGTCCATACGCCAACAATGAGTGTTTTGGGATCAGAGCTATCGATGACGATGTTGTCGATAACAAAATCATCGTCCTTGCCTAGCCTTGCCAGCCGCTGCCAGCTCCCACCGCCATCATTCGACTGATAGAGCCAGCTATTGGTAGTTCCCAGGTAGAGATGGCTGGAATTTGCCGGATCAAAGGCAAAACTCCGCGCGTCGCCGCCATCCGGTCCAACAGAAAGCCACGGGACCAGAGAGGTCTGCGCCTGAAGGAAAGAGGTGAAAGGCAAAAATACAATACCAAGCAGAAAAATTTGCAGCCAAGTCCGTTTCATATTCCCACTGTATGGATTCAGGTTATTCCAGCCTTCCGATACTTACATTGTCTTATGTCAACTAGCGGTAACTAAGCCTTTATGCATCATCTATTTTCAGGCTCTACCGCGCGTGCCAATCAGAAAACCGGCTGGGGGACTGAAGTTATGTTACCCCTTTTAGCGCCCTTGATAAGAACAGGTTCCTCAAAAGTAAAAGGCTGACCAGTAACTGGCCAGCCTTTCAAATAAGTCAATCTTTACAAGAGAAGCGGATTCAGTATCCGGAGCGGCTGATCACCGCTCCGGACCTCTGACTACTTCTTCTTGTGGTGATGCTTGCGTTCTGCGAGTGGCTTACGCGGCTGGACCTTCACAGCTGATTCGTCGACCGCAGTCGTGCCGGAGACGTCGCTGTCGAAGCTGGCACCTGCCGGCACAAGGTAGTTATCCACTTCCTTGGCGCCTGCATTGCCTGTACGTACCTGGATACGAGAAGCGTCGATACCCTTCTCCTTCACCAGATAGTCCTTCGTGTTGACCGCGCGCTGTGCTGCCAGGTTCTCTGGTACCGCAGCGTGATGCTTCTTGCCCTTCATCGGCGGGTTCTGCTCTTCGGAGGTGCTGTTGCCAACCACCACCAGAGAAGCATCCGACTGACGCTGAGCGTTCAAGGACACATCGTCGAGGCAGGCCTTAGCTTCGTTGTCTACGCGAGCCGGGCGACGCTTGTCCTTATCGAAGTGGATCGAGCAGAGCGTCTGCGTCTTCGGAGCCGGAGCAGGTGGTGCTTCCACCGTTACCGAGCAGGTTGACGAGGCAGTCTGTCCCTTGTCGTCTGCCACGTTGGCCGTCACCGTGATCGTGCCAGCCGGTGCGCCAGTTGTGGTCAGAGTTGCGGTGTTGCCAGTGCCGCTTACAGAACCAGCCGAAGCCGAGTAGCTGTAGGTCAGCGAACGGTTCTGCGGGCTCACACCCTGCGCCGTGATTGTCGCGCTGTCGCCCGGCTTCACGGTTGAAGGATTGGCAGAGCAGCTTACTGTCGGCGGCTCATACGGCTTCACAGTGAACTGCGAGGTGCAATCGGCGAACTGGCCAACCTTCTGGCCTTCGCTGACGTGACCGGTCACTGTGTAAGTACCGGGTTGCAGGCTGCCAGTATCCACCGTAACGGTGGGGCTATCACCCTTGACGTCTACACCTTGACCCGTCCAACTATAGGTAGCTGTCTTTTTCGGGTTCAGGTTGCTGGCTGTGCCAGTGATCGTAACCTGGTCGCCGGGGAATACCGAGCTTGGATTCGCCGAGCAGGAGTACTGCACTGGCGGAGGCGGTACGATGTTGCCGAACCTCCATACCAGACCGGTGCTCAGACGGGCCGAGCTGACATTGGCGCGACCGCCAAAAGCGACTTGGGGGCCATAATTAGCATGGAAATACTCGTAGTCGGCCTGGAAGAGGCGCAGTCCAATGTGGTGACCCCAGAAAGGCAGGTCATAATCGAGACCGCCGCCAACCGTCAACGCCGGACCCCAGGTCCAGTTATGAGCGGCAAATGGCTCGGCGTTTGGACCAGCCAGCTTTACGGCACCGGCAAGAGCATGGACAAAGGGCACCATGCCATTGGTTGGGTAACGGAAAATTGGACCGCCCTGGATGGTATACGCGCCATCGTTGCGGCCATCAGGATGAGCTGCAAACTCAACCTGGCCACCAACGTAGCGATTGAAGTAGTAAGCACCACTGCCAATCGCGCCGTAATCGATGGAGGCGTACCGGTCAGAGAAAAACGTACCATCATCCCGGGGCGTATTCACGGTTCCATGAGGAGCCAGATACGAGTACCCAGTGAAGATGTCTACACGAGAAGCTGGCTGTTCGGCAGGAGCAGCCGGCGCTGAAGACGAACTTTGCCCGAAAAGCGTTGATGCGCCCAATCCTACGGCACATCCCACGAGCAAAATTCGGCTCAGAGAACTTAACGGACGAGAATGCATGCGTCTATCCTCCGCAACCACTGGTAAAGTCATACAGATGAGAACTTGCAGCTTATGAAAAATAAGCCGGAACCTAAAATCGAATTAGGGCGATTCAGCCCCGAAAGAACCACAGCGGTATTGAAACTACCACAGCTTTACTAGCTTAGAGCATAATTTCTTCAATGAGTTGCCTAAATTCCTAAGCAAATTTTCCCGCACCCTTACAGTTAACATCCCTGTTATCGGTGAGGTAGCTTTGATCTAGGCTAAACTCCCGGCTGCACAGAATACTGAAACAGTGCCCTTACAGCCATTGATTTCCATCAATCACGAATCAAGAGCTAACTTATTGAATTTATGAAATTATTGCAAGTTCAGAACTCGTTTTAAGCTACCACGTTCGTTCTGAATCTTCTCCTGCAAAAGCGTTATGGCGTATAGCAACTGCTCCGGCCGCGGTGGGCAGCCTGGAACATATACGTCCACCGGGATCACCTGATTGACCCCTTGCAGCAGGGCGTAGTTATTGAAAACCCCGCCAGAAGTAGCACAAGCGCCCATAGAAATGACCCACTTAGGCTCAGGCATCTGGTCATACAAACGACGGATGACTGGGGCCATTTTCTGCGAAACCCGGCCTGCGATCACCATCAGATCCGACTGGCGCGGCGAAGGACGAAATACCTCGGCGCCAAAGCGGGCCACATCGAAACGCGAAGCTCCCATCGACATCATCTCGATCGCACAGCAGGCAAGCCCAAATGTCATCGGCCACACGGAGTTCTTGCGAATCCAATTGATGGCCGCATCCAGAGAAGTGAGGAACACACCATCTGGCTGGTCGTAGCCGTAGCTTGCTTCGTGTACCTTCTCGCGGTTCTTCGCACTGCTCTCAAGAGAACCAAACAGATACCGGTCGCGCATCACTTCGCTGCTCATAGCACTACTATAGCTAAGATGAGGGCAGCTAAAAAGCGGCTAGCTAGTAAAGCGGTCAGCTAAAGTCCGGTCAGCTAGTAAAGCGGTTAGCTAAAAACCCACCAGAAAAGCTCTAAAGTGTCTCCGTAGTTCAGCCTTGAAGGTACACGATTCAGCCTGTTTCTTTCCGGATGACAAGTCCGCAGCATTGGGGAGATGCTATAGGTTTTCCGCTGACCGGGTCATCGCTGACCGGACTTTAGCTGACCGCTTTACTAGCTGACCGGCCCATAGCTGCACTTCCCTGTTTGCCAATTGCTAAAAATGTGTAAAAGTAACTCCAACGCACTTTGAAATTCCGATCCCCGGGGCATATTTGTGTAGTTCTCCATGCAACGTGGATCAAAGCCCGCTTGAAACTGGTTTTCTGCATATGCCGGAAAAACCGGCACTCTTAGTCTTTTCACAACTTGTCTTACGGAGTGTTATGCGCCCTCGTACCGTCAAGCTGTTTTTTACATTGGTTTTTTGTAGCGTGGTTTTCTGTAGCATTTCCACCGCATTTGCTCAAACGGCTGCGGCTGCTTCAACGGCAGATCGCCTCACAAAAGTTGAAGCCCAGGTTGCCGCCGCCCAATCCTCGGCGGATAACGCCTGGATGTTGGTGAGCGCCGCTCTGGTGCTCATGATGACCGGCCCCGGCCTGGCGCTCTTCTACGGTGGTCTGGTGCGCAAGAAGAACATTCTCGCCACCATGATGCAGAGCTTCGCCATGATGGGCATCATCACCGTGCTGTGGGCGCTGGTGAGCTATAGCCTGGCATTTGACTCCGGCACCAGCTTCATCGGCGGACTGCATCATGTCTTCCTACACGGCGTTGGGCTTGCCCCCGACACGGATTACGCAGCGACCCTTCCTCTGCAGACCTTTATGGTCTACCAGTTGATGTTCGCCATCATTACGCCCGCTCTCATTACTGGCGCATTTGCCGAACGCATGAAGTTCAGCGGCATGGCGGCATTTCTCACTCTCTGGTCAATCTTTGTTTACTCACCCATGGCGCACATGGTCTGGGGCAAAGGCGGACTTCTGAACGCTGCGCTCGGCGGAAAATTTCCTACCCTCGATTTTGCAGGTGGCACGGTCGTTCACGTCACTTCGGGAGTCTCGGCGTTGGTCTGCGCCCTTTACCTTGGCAAGCGCGTCGGTTATCCCAAGGAAGCCATGCCACCGCACTCCGTTGTGCTGAGCTTTATCGGCGCATGCCTGTTGTGGGTGGGCTGGTTCGGATTCAACGCAGGCAGCGCGCTCGGCTCAGGAACACTAGCCACCAGCGCCTTCGTCAATACACACTTTGGAGCCGCAGCCGCAGCCGTGGCTTGGTCGATAGCTGAATGGATTCACAGAGGCAAACCAAGCGCCCTCGGCGCAATCTCCGGTGCGGTAGCCGGCCTTGTAGCCATCACTCCCGCTGCTGGATTCGTACAACCGATGTCCGCTCTGATCATCGGCGCGGCCGCAGGCGTCTTCTGCTTCCTCATGGTGGTCAAGGTCAAGAGCTGGTTTGGCTATGATGACTCGCTCGATGCCTTCGGCGTGCATGGCGTGGGCGGAACGCTGGGCGCGATCCTGACCGGTATCTTTGCCTCAAGCGCCATCAACCCGATCTTCAAGGACGCGCACGGCAATCCGCTACCCTCGGGCGCGGTGGATGGCAACTGGCATCAGGTCTTGAATCAGTTTGTCGGCATTGCCATTGCGTGGGTCATCTCGATAGTCGGCACTCTCATCTTGCTGAAGGTTGTCGATCTGGTGATTGGCCTGCGCGTGACAACAGAAGATGAAGTGGAAGGATTGGATCTGACGCAACATGGCGAAGAGGGCTACGACTTCGCATCCTGATAGCGAACTGATACTCTGACTAACCTGGGACATAAGCTATGCAAAAGATCGAAGCGGTGATTCAACCGTCAAAGCTGGATGCAGTAAAAGACGCCCTCCTTGAGATCGGTATCGAGGGCATGACCATTCTGGAAGCGCGCGGCCATGGCCGCCAAAAGGGCCACACCGAGTTCTACCGTGGCCGGGAATATACAGTCGATCTTCTACCGAAGATCAAACTGGAGATCGTGATTCCGGATGATCTCGTCGAGAAGGCCGTGCAGGCGATTGTTTCCTCTGCACGGACAGGAAAGATTGGCGATGGAAAAATCTTCATCTCGAAGATTGATGAAGCCATTCGCATTCGCAATGACGAACGCGGTGCCTCGGCGCTTTAGGTTCTGATTCCTTTCCCATGCGGCGCTGCCGAAGCTGGCTAGCGCCGCAAGTAGTTTTTGAAATCCAGGCGCGGTAAGCCTGCACAGTACAGGAGTATCTTCCCGGCATCCCCATGACGTCTGAGTCGCCATCTTTGCCGCAACTGCGGACCGCCTACCAAAAAGACTCCGCAGACTTGCGCCAGGCATTCGAACGATCGGGAGATGGTTCTGCGGCGATTCGCCGTCGCGCTTTACTGGTAGATGCGCTCGTAAAGCAGGTATGGAGCGATCTTGCGCCGGGAAATACGCGTGTCGGCGTCAGCCTGGTGGCAACCGGCGGCTTTGGCCGTAGAGAGCTCTTTCCCTACTCCGATGTCGATGTGCTGTATGTTTGCGCAAATGACAACGCCGAACGCGAATATCACGAGTTGATTCGGAGCTGCACTCAGGCGATGTGGGATATCGGCCTCCGGGCGAGTCCGGCAACGCGCACACTCAAGGAGTGCGACCGCGTCGATCCGGATAATCTGGAATTCGTCGTATCCCTGCTGGACCGCCGTTTTCTTACCGGCGACCCAATGATCTACAAGAAACTGGAAAGCGATCTGCTCCCGGCGCTGTTGCTGCGCGAATGGGATGTAATTGTCCAGAACTTAGGCGAGATGGCGCGGGCACGCCACTCGAAATACGGCAATACCATCTTTCATCTCGAACCGAATATCAAGGAGTGTCCAGGCGGTTTGCGTGACTTCCACCTTGCGCAATGGCTGGCACTGCTCAATGCCCTGCAGGCAGAGAAGGCATGGCCGAAATCCACGGCCAACGCGTTCTACGGCACGCATGATGAGGCTGAGTCTGCGTATGACTTTCTGGCGGCGACGCGATGTTTTCTTCACTACCGCTGCGGACGCGACGACAATACACTCGACTGGCACGCACAGGACGAAGCCGCCGGGCAAAGCATCGGACTCGAAACACGCGGCACCTCCGATCCGGCCTACTGGATGCGCACCTACTACCGCCATGCGCGAACGGTATATCGCCGGGCAAATCTTCTCGTAGAAGATCTGCCACCAGCGCGGCGCTCGTTCTACAAGCAATTTCGCCGCAAGCGCACGCCCGTTGCCGGAACTGATTTCTTTCTCGAAAACAATCGTCTCTATCTCGATGAAGCTGCCAGTGTTCACGATGCGGACAGCATGCTGCGCATCTTCGGCTTAATTGCCAAACACGGGTACAAATTAAGCCAGAACGCCGAAGACCGCATCGCAGACGCGCTCCCCGTGCTTGCCGTTCAGATGCCCGAGGGACCCTTTCTGTGGAACTGCCTGCGCGAAGTATTGCTTGGGCCGTTTGCAGCCCATGCTCTGCGCACCATGCACGCATTGGGCATCCTCGAATTGCTTATTCCAGAATTCCACGGCATCGACTCGCTCGTCATCCGCGACTCATATCATCGCTACACCGTCGACGAGCACACTTTCGTCGTCATCGACAACGTTCACAAGCTGCGTCAACCACATCACGATTGGGAAAAGCGCATGAGCGGCCTGCTTCCCGAACTTGACCGGCCTGAATTGTTTTTCCTCGGCCTGCTGATGCACGACACTGGCAAAGCCCGCCGTACTGGCGATCATGCCAACCAGAGCGTTGAGCTTTCAGAGAGTCTTTTTGCGAGGTTGGAACTCGATTCTGAAGAACGCGAGACCGTGCGCCGGCTGATTCGCAACCATCTTGAAATGTCAGCTGCATTGCGCCGGGATATCTTCGACCAGGAAAACATTCGCAATTTTGCAGAAAAAATCGGCTCCCAGATGCAGTTGAGGATGCTGGCGCTGATGACCTATGCCGACATCAAGGCCGTCGCCCCCGATGCGCTTACGCCATGGAAGGCAGAGAACATCTGGCAGCTTTACATGAGCGCCTCGAACTTCCTCGATCGCAGCGTTGACGAGATACGCTATCACGCGGCAACAGATCCGGCGCTGCTCAACCGCATCGTAGCGCTGGTTCCAGATCGCGCCGAGGAACTGCGCGTTTTCCTGGAAGGCCTGCCGCAGCGTTATCTACAGACCCGCCTTCCGGAGCAGATCAGCAGCCACTTCCGCATGGCGCTCGAGTTTGAAAAAGAACCTGTACAGCTTGCCTTTCGCACCGTGCGGCAACTGAACGAGATCACGCTCATCATGAAGGACCGCCCCCTGCTCTTCGCAGATATGGCCGGAGTGCTCTCCGCCTGGGGCATGAACATCGTGAAGGCCGATGCTTTCTCGAACGCCGCCGGGCTCATTGTCGACACCTTTCAGTTCACCGACCCATTCCGTACTCTCGAATTGAACCCGTCGGAGATCGAGCGCTTTCTCGCAAATATCCGCGACGTGCTCTCGCTGAAAGTACCGATTGAGAAGCTACTGAGCGCCCGTCGCCATGCCTTCAAGCGCACCAACGCAAAAGTAGCAGTGGAAACACGCTTCGAATTCGACAACGAAGCATCGACACACAGCACGCTGTTGCAGGTAGTGGCGCAGGATACTCCCGGCCTGCTGCGCGAGATCGCCAAGAGCTTCGCCGAATACCAGTGCAACATCGAAGTGGCGCTGATCGATACCGAAGGTGAAATCGCTATCGACGTCTTCTACCTCACCGCAAATGGCCAGAAGCTGAACTCAACCGCACAGCAGAAACTAGCAGCCGGTCTGACCCAAGCCCTCAACTTGCTTCGATAGAGGATGACCACCTGATGGTGTCATCCTGAGCGGGATAAATTTAGGTTGTCATTCCGAGCGGAGCATAGCGAAGTCGAGGAACCTGCTTTTTGCGTCGGACACTACTGCACACAATCCGCATCGCAGTCTGTTACTTCAGATAAGCTCTCACCAAATCGATCAAATCCTCGGCAAGCTCAATCTGCGCGGCAGCCTGCTTCTCTCCTGTCATCATGTGGTTGCGGATATGGTCTTCCAGCACCTTGGCCATCAGGCTGTTGATACCGCCGCGCACATTCGCCAGCAGCATGAGGATGTCCGCGCAATCGTCTCCGACGGAAAGCGAGCGTTCGATTGAGTCCACCTGACCCCGGATTCTTTTGATCCGAGCAACCAGCTTCTGTTTTTCTTTTTCCTGATGCGACATTTCTTATTTATACCCTAAGGGGATATGCTATATATGGAAATGCGGGACATCTTCAATACAAATTTCAGATTCCCCTGCCTCAATTCTCTGACATATCCCAGCTTGGGTTATGTGCCTGATTGGATTGGGGCAATTCGCCATTTGTAACAAAGCTGCAAAATGCTGAGCCGAAGATCATAGTGCATCGGCGATATCCAGACCTTGTGAGGAATGTTTGCGTTTTTTTACGGCCATCTCATATCTTTTGCTGTGCCTACCCTTGGCTGCTGCGCAATTAGGCGCAGGACTTCCCGTGGCTCCAGAACCCCGGCAAACAATGGCTTTTCTAGCCTCGCAAAACCGCGGTTCCAGCGTTAGCGGCATTTCGCCCGAGGAGCAGCAAACATCCGAAGCCGCCAACGTCACCATGTTTCCTCACACCCTGACTGGTCCGTATTGGATCTCCGGTCAGGCAAACATCATCTTTCAGGCGCATCCCGGTTTCCATTCGCCGTATGAGAGCGTGAATAGTTTGCGCAATGGCGGCGAGTATAAGACTTCGATGATAGGCACGCTCTTCCTCGGTTATCAGCCGCATCGCAATGCGCGTTTCAACACGGATTTCATCGTGGACTTTGAAAGTGCCGGAGGACGCGGCCTCAGCCAGGCTCTGGGTCTTGCCGGTTTCACGAATCTCGACGTAGTGCGCAATCCAAACCTTGGCTCCAAGCCCTATCTCGCCCGTGGAGTCATTCACCAAACCTTTGGCCTCACGCATGAGATGACTGAAGTAGATCGCGGCCCATTCTCGCTGGCCACACAAGCTCCGGTACGGCGCTTCGAGTTCCGCATCGGCAAAATGAGCTTGCCGGATATTTTCGACCTGAACTCCATCGGCAGCGACAGCCATCTGCAATTCACCAACTGGACCGTCGACAACAACGGCGCGTGGGACTACGCCGCCGATACTCGCGGCTACACGGTTGGATCGACACTAGAATACGACGACCGCAATTGGAGTCTTCGCTACGGCCTCTTCGCTATGCCTGTCGTTGCCAATGGAATCGATCTTGACTGGGCGCTCTCGCGAGCACGCGGGCAGAATGTTGAATTCGAGCTCCGCCACTCCTTTATCGCAGGACGCAAAGGAACCACGCGCATCCTGAGCTTTGTAAACAATGCACACATGGGCAGCTATCGCGAAGCGAACAATGCCTATCTAAACGGCACGGATGCGACTCCTGACATCACAAAGCATGCGCACTTTGGAGCAGTGAAGTATGGCTTCGGCTGGAACAATGAGCAGGAGATCACGGAGAACTTCCGCGTATTCAGTCGTTTTGGATGGAATGAAGGCCAGCACGAATCGTACGCGTACACCGAAGTGGATCAAACAGTAGAGCTGGGCAGCGACTACGCAGGAGTACGCTGGCACAGACCCGTAGACAGGATCGGCCTCGCCTTTGTCAGTAACGCCATCAAAAAAGATCATCAGAACTACTTGGCCCTTGGCGGTCACGGGTTTATTCTTGGCGACGGCCGCCTGCACTATGGCCGCGAAACAATCGAAGAAGCCTATTACACATATCACGCGTGGCGAGGACTCTTCTTCTCGCTCGACCTTCAACATGTCAACAATCCCGGATACAACAGCGACCGTGGTCCAGTATGGGTTGCAGGCGTGCGCACGCATGTGGATTTTTAGGAGTTGAATATATGAAAGCCACAACGCTTCAATTCGCTATTCGTCTCGCAGTCGCGCTGCTTCTGGGCGCGCTCGTAGGGCTTGAGCGGCAATGGCGGCAGCGTATGGCCGGCACGCGCACGAACGCGCTTGTAGCGGCAGGGGCGTCCGCTTTCGTGATGGCCGGTGGACTGCTCGACAACGATCCTTCCGCCGCAGGGCGCATTGCCTCTTATGTCGTGTCCGGTGTCGGCTTCCTGGGCGCAGGTGTCATCTTCAAAGACGGCGTCAATGTGCGCGGCCTGAACACCGCCGCGACTATCTGGTGCTCGGCTGCCATGGGCGTGCTCAGCGGTTTCGGCTACTGGTATCTGGCACTGCTGCTCGCCGTTGCAGTGGTTCTCACCAACACCGTTCTCCGCCCGCTCACCTACCTGCTCCATCCGGTGCTTCCAGCAGCGGAACCAGTTGAGACTCTGTATGAAATCGTGCTGGCGTGCCGGACCTCCAATGAAACGCACCTGCGAACACTCTTAATTACCACCATCACGCAGGCCGCGGCCAATCTGCAGGCGATTCATAGCGAAGACGAAGAAGGTAGCGACCGCACACGGCTTCGCGCTGAAATCAGCACACACGGCAGAAAAAACGACGAAGTTGAGCGCATCGCCATGCGCCTCTCCCTCGAACCCGGAGTCACATCCTTGAGTTGGTCCATCGTGCCCACAGCAATGGAATAACCGGATTCAAAACCAATAAATACGTCGATAAAGAAAATACGGGTGCCCCAGAGCCTGCCCTGAGCCTGTCGAAGGGTTCGCGACCGGGGTCCCCAGCGACGGGTCTTCGTCGGTGGAGTGGGGAAGCTAACCTGGGGCTTTTGCCTGCAGTACCTAACCCAACAACTGCCGCAGATCCCCACCCGTCATCTGATTCGGCTGCGCGAGCCCAAACAAGCTCAGCAGTGTCGGAGAGATATCCCGCAACGAACCATCCGGTTTCAGCGAAAACTTCTTCGCATCCTCGCTTACCAGAATGAACGGCACCGGATTCGTTGTGTGCGCCGTATGCGGTCCGCCGGTCACAGGATCGACCATCATCTCAGCATTACCGTGGTCCGCCGTGATAAGCAACGAACCACCCTGTTGGCTAATCGACTGATAGATGCGCCCCAGGCAGGCATCCACTGTCTCGACACCCTTGATCGTCGGAGCAAGCTTGCCCGAGTGGCCTACCATATCGGCATTGGCAAAGTTGACTACAACAAGATCGAACGCAGTATCTTCTACGGCCTTAATGACCGCATCGGCGATACCTGAAGCAGACATCTCCGGAGCAAGATCGTATGTCGCGACCTTCTGCGAAGGCACGAGGACGCGGTCTTCGCCAGGAAACGGCGTCTCGATACCGCCGTTGAAGAAATACGTCACATGCGCATATTTCTCCGTCTCGGCAATCCGCAGATTGCGGAGATTCGCCTGCGCCAGCAGGTTAGCGAGCAGGTTCTCCATCGACTCCGGCAGGATGATCATCGGCAACGTGAAGAGCTTGTCGTACTGCGTCATGCAGACGTAGTGCAGGTTCTTCGGTACCGTATTGCGTGGAATCGTATTGTCTAGGTCTTCAGCTCCGGGAAGATCGCGGCTTTCCTGTTTTGTCAAACCGCTGTTGCGCGTGAGCACCCGTGTGATCTGTCGCGCACGGTCGGCACGATAGTTGAACATGATGCAGACATCTTCATCGCGGATGACGCCATTCGGGCGGCCATTCTGATCTGTAACCACGAACGGCACAATAAACTCGTCCGTGATGTCGTTGTTGTACGACTCCTTGATACGCGCGACAGGATCAGAGTAAGCTCCACCTTCGGCCTGCCCTGTCACCATCGCGTCGAAGGCCTTCTTCTCGCGCTCCCAGCGGCGGTCGCGGTCCATTGCGTAGTAACGTCCCGAAACGCTGGCGATCTTGCCGATCTGGTACTCGCGCATTCTCTGTTGCAGACTCTCGAGATATCCAGCACCGCTGGTCGGCAGCGTGTCACGGCCATCCATGAAGGCATGAACGAAAACACGTTCCAGGCCATGCTGCTTGGCAGCTTTCAGCAACGCATAGAGATGATTCTGGTGCGAGTGCACGCCGCCGTCTGAGACGAGCCCGAAGAGATGCAGTTGCCGCCCGCCCTCGCACGCAAGCTTCAGCGCTTCAACAATCGTCGGGTGCGTGAAGAAATCCCCATTCGCAATCAGCGCATCGATACGCGTGATGTCCATGCGAACCACGCGCCCTGCGCCAATATTCAAATGGCCCACTTCGCTGTTGCCCATCTGCCCATCAGGCAAGCCCACAAAATGATCCGAAGCGTGTAGCAAAGTGTTGGGATACTCGGCCAGCAGCTTGTCATACGTGGGCTTGCGTGCGAGAGCGATGGCATTGTTTTCAATCTGCGGACGGTATCCCCATCCATCGAGGATGGTCAAAACGACGGGCTTCTTGCGTACGGACACTTTCACTCCTGGGACAAGATGATTAGTGTTGCGGATTTGTTGGGGTAGACGTAGATGGAGAAGCCTGCGTAGCTGGAGCATTCAAAGACGGCTTCTTCTGCAGCGCATCCAGTTCAGCCTTGTGGCGTTGCACAACATCCTGGCCAATCTGCTGGCCCAGCTTGCCGCATTTCTGTATCACTTCCCTGCTCATCGGCTGCTGCACAGTAAGCAACTGTTTGCCTGCCGGACTTTTGTAAAACGCGAGGATCGAAGTCGCGTCGTCGGTCGACAGATACTCCTGATAGGTATGGATGACGACGCCATCCACATCGGCGTTCTGCATGCTGGTCTCGAGATCCTTCTTGACATCATCAGGCGCATTCGGAGGCAAAGACCGCTCCAGATAGGGCAGCATTTGGACCATCATCAACTTCTTAAGGTTAGATGCGCCGGTGACCTCCATCATCTCCCGCGCCTGCGCTTCAGTAATCGGATGTGCAGGCGGCTGAATGGCAGGTGCAGCAGGAGCTGCGGCCGGTGCTGCTGCTGAGGATGGAGAAGATGAAGAAGCCGCGCCGGCAGGTTGCTGTTGCGCGAAGGCTGCGCTGCTCGCTAAGAGCACGCAAAGAGCGAATGTCTGGTTACGCATGGATACTCCAATGTGCGGGTTTAGAAGATAGATGCGCGGGCGGCCCGAGAACGCCGCCCGGCAATGGAAAACTACTCGCCAAAGTTAATTGATTCCAATCCGAGGAATTCCGCTGCCTGCCCGAGCTCTTCTTCGATGCGCAGCAACTGATTGTACTTGGCAATGCGGTCCGTACGCGATGCCGAGCCGGTCTTGATCTGACCAACACCTGTCGCAACCGCAAGATCGGCAATGAAAGTGTCTTCCGTCTCGCCGCTGCGGTGCGAAATGATCGAGGTATAGCCATAACGGCGCCCCAGCTCGATCGCCTCCAGCGTTTCGCTGATCGTGCCGATCTGGTTCACCTTGATCAGGATCGAGTTCGCCACGCCCTCTTCGATGCCGCGCTGCAAACGCTCCGTGTTAGTCACGAAAAGATCATCGCCCACAAGCTGCACGCGCTCGCCGATCAATTCTGTCAGATACTTCCAGCCTGCCCAATCGTCTTCGGCAAGACCGTCTTCAATCGAGACGATAGGATACTGCCGCGTCCAATCCTGCCAGAAGCGCGCCATCTCTTCGCTCGTCTTCTCGCTCTTGTCCGACTTCTTGAAGATGTACTTACCCGACTCCTTGTCGTAGAACTCGCTCGACGCCGGATCGAGCGCGATGGCAATCTCCTCGCCAGCCTTGTAACCGGCAAGCTCAATCGCTTCCAGAATCAGCTCAATCGCCTCCACATTCGCCTTGAGCGAAGGAGCAAAACCGCCCTCATCGCCAACTGCAGTGTTATATCCGCGCTTCTTGAGCACACCCTTCAGCGTGTGGAAGATCTCCGCGCCCCAACGCAGCGCATCCGAGAAACGCTCCGCACCGACAGGCATCACCATGAACTCCTGGAAGTCGACATTGCTGTCCGCATGCGCCCCGCCATTCATGATGTTCATCATCGGCGTCGGCAGAATCGCCGCGTTCACGCCACCCAGGTAGCGGTAGAGAGGAATCTTCAGTGCATTCGCGGAAGCGCGCGCCGCAGCCATCGAAACAGCCAGAATCGCATTCGCTCCCAGACGGCCTTTGTTCTGCGTGCCGTCGAGCGCGATCATCGTCGCATCCAGCAGGCGCTGGTTGGTCGCATCCATGCCGGTCAATTCCGGAGCCAGAATGCTCTCTACATTTTCAACTGCCTGCAACACGCCTTTGCCCAGATAGTGGCCTTTGTCGCCATCGCGAAGCTCTACTGCCTCGTGCTCACCGGTGGACGCGCCACTTGGCACTGCCGCCCGTCCCATCGAACCATCCGCCAGAACAACATCCGCCTCTACCGTAGGGTTGCCGCGCGAATCGAGAATCTCACGCGCATGAATCGCAGCAATCTCAGTCATTTCACTCCTTGAAATCTTGTGTTGTAAGCGGTCTTTCAATTTTGGGCGCCGGTCCACGCGGATCGGTTCACCGGCAACGCCGCCGATTGTGTCGATGAAGCTCGCCATCCAGTCAAAACTGCCTTTTCATCTGTTGATTCCTTGAAATTCTAACAAAGAGCGCG
>Ga0137415_10000386_pt1 | contig 41552 bp, 33 predicted proteins | sample CZODoug3_1_1_16f_FD_183082 | JGI IMG/M metagenome (GOLD analysis project Ga0137415, IMG submission 183082) | Vadose zone soil fungal communities from Angelo Coast Range Reserve, California, USA - CZODoug3_1_1_16fungal (Hybrid Assembly) | ecosystem: Environmental > Terrestrial > Soil > Vadose...
CTCGCGGCACCGGCCGTCCACGGGGCCACATTCCTCGCTCACAAGGCGCCGGCGTTCCACGCCGTCCCGCGACCGGTCTCGGACGTACCCCACGATCTCCGCGACGAGCTCGCTCAGGTTAACGGCCATCCTGACTCCCCCGCTCTCGACGATCGGGCGGAAGTGCTCCATTGCGTGTCCCTGGGGATGATCGCCGAAGTCGACGTAAATGACCGGCGTGCCAACCGCCGCGGCGTCGAGGCTCATCGTCGACGCCGTATTGAGGCACACGTCGGCGTGACAGAGCGTGCTCACGAGCTTCGCCTGGTCCAGCAGACTCGGGACTCCAGCTCGGCCCTGCCATGGCCAGCTCACCACCATGCGCGAATCCGCCAGCCTGTGCTCCCAGCGCCGAGCATCATCGAGCGGGTGCGGTCGCACGACGATCCGGTGCTCGCGCAGCTCCGGCGTCGCCGCGCATTGCCGCGCCAGCGCAATGACGCGATCCGGCTCATCCGGCGTGTGGGTGTAATGGTTGGCGGCCCACAGGATGTAGCGGTCGGCGGGCCGCAGGCCCAGGCGCTCCAACGTCACGTCCCGGCTCCATCGGCAGTCGGCGCGGGCATGAAAGTCGAACTGTGGCGTCCCGGTAATGTGGACCGTAGCCGGATCTCGGTCGGGGTAGTACTCCAACAGCTGGCCTCTCATGCGCTCGTTCCACAACGCGTAGTGGTCGAAGACCGGCAGAACCGATCGCGTGGTGAGGTTGTCGAAGCTCGGAATGCAGCCGAGCGTGGGTACGCCGAGCTCTCGGGCAGCCAGGAGGTACGGCACCTCATCGCTCATCTGGCAGTTGGTCGAGACGACCAAGGTCGGTCGCATGTCCGTCAGCTGCCGTACGATCGGGGCCACATCTCGGGAGCGTTGATACCGCACCTCCGAAGCGCGGACTTGCCAGCTGTAGAACGGCTCCCGGCTACCGACGAGGGAGAGCAGTTCCACCACGGCGTTGCGCGTGCGCAGCCACGGACCATCACGTCGCCGCCGCCAGCGATTGAAAATGCGATAGGTAGAGATGCGGTGGCGCCGCGCGAACGACGCACGTAGCACCGCGTTCAACGCCGCGTGCCCCCGTTCGGATCGGATCACGGACGCGTCGAGCAGCTCGGCGCCGCTGCTCGCGGGGCCCCATTCCTGCTCGCCGTCGCGCACAACGCGACTCCGCGCGAGCACGCGGGTCGCGATCCCGTTTTTGTGCAACAGGCTCGTGACCCCGCTGTGGACCATGTTTCTCAGGCCCCAGCCGGCGGGACAGAGAATGGCGACGACTGATGTCTCCCGCACGCTATCCATCACCCATCAGCACGACGGACTCGCCAAGGAACCGCCGGATGTACTGGTTGCGATCGCGCGCCAGCGCCGCCGTCACAGTCGTGGCGGACCGCCCGTCGTGCTTGCGCACTCGCTCCATCCTCACGATGAGGCTGCGTACTTCATCGAGGTCGAGGCTCTTGCCGGGCTTGTTCCGAGTTGCGATCTGGCGCATCCGCCGAAACGAAAAGTCCGGCGCAATGTGCAACCAATGACGTACAGCCTGACCGAAATCCCGCGGCGATCGCACACCGCCGCCGTTCAGCCCATACAGGAACTGCTCACAGCGCCCCTGATCAACTGGTGGTCCACCTCCCACCGATCCCATCACCGCATCGCACACACGTTGGTGTGCCTGGCCGTCGGTACTCAGGAACCAGTCATGCGTGACGCTCTCGACCGCCTGCCGGAGGCGCGCGGAGACCTGGTAGTAGCCTGAGAAGATCGCGTCGAGTTCAGTGCGCAACTCACTGTACGAATCGCAGGGGACGCTGACCATCTCCGCGACCGGCATCAGCGCCGGCGCCGGCACCCACTGCGGGGACAGGGTCGGAACGCCGGCCAGTGCCGCCTCGAGGCCCGTCGTGCAACTTCGCTGAATCACGACCGCGGCGCGGCAAATCTCTGGCTGGACCGGCTGGCTGTTGTCCACGCTGACCCGCTTGAGGCCCGCGAACCGCCGCTCGTAGATCTCCGGGTTCTCGAACGGATGTGGCCTCACCACGATCTCGCTCTCGGGATAGTCGCGCGCCAGGTCCTGCGTGAGCGCGATCATCCCATCAATTGCCTGGCGCTCCGCATCCAGATACGATCGGATGCTCGCGTCCGACGAGCCATAGCTCCGCGCCTGCGCCACGTTCTGCTCGACGGTCGCGAAACGCGGGTTGCGCATGGAGAAGTTCGTGTTGACCAGAATCCGCGGCGCCGCGAGTTCCGCGGTACCGTTCCACACTGGACGCCACGTGGGATGGTAAAAGTCGAATCGCGGGCAACCCGTGATTGTCACTTGCCCGTGCGAAAGGATCCCCCGCTCCACGACCAGGTTGCCCAGATGCGGCCCCCACATGCAGGCGCAGCGCAGCTCCCGCAGCAGGGCGGCATCCCGCCAGAAGAGGTTGAGATACGTATCCTCCTCCGGCCATACGCCACCCTCGGTGTCGAGGACGCCGAACGGGATCCTTGCCTCGGTCAACTGCCGGGCGAATCGCTCGTTCCCCATCCGCGCGTAGTTCAGGAGCACGAAATCAGGAGCGAGCGCCCACGTCTCCCGCTCCTGGAGGTTGAGCGGGACCAGATAGCAGGTCACGCCCCGCTGGCACAACTCGAACGCCGTCAGGACGACGCCCGCGAGATCGCGCTGCGGGTGATCGACGATCAGCGCCACACGCGGCGTGCCACGGCTTCCGTTCACGGCGCGACCCCGCTGGCCGGTTGTCCCGCCATCGGCGACGCTCGCGTGAATGCGGACCGACCGTCAGTCCCCGGTAGCCGCAACAGCGCTGGGATACGGCGATAAGCGGCTCGGCTCAGCGCGATCTGGCGCTCGGCGATCTTCAGGAGGCGTTCGCGTCCTTCCTGGGCCGTCTGCCAGGCGCGATCGATCTCGTGCGCGATCCGCTCCTCCAGGTAGGGATCGGGACAGCGGATGACCGCGCACCCGGCCCCGAATTGGTCGACCAGACCCTCGAACTTGTGGAGGTAGTACTCCGAAGTGCCGAGACACACCACCGGAACTCCCTGAGCCAATGCGAAGACCGCCGCGTGATATGCTCCGGTCACGACCACTCGGCACCGGCCGGCCGCGGCGATCACTTTGGCCGGCGTATCGAGGCTTGCCCCGCCGTCCCCGATCGTGTCGCACTCGTGGAGCACATCACGCAGCGTGGCCGCGTCGTTCGCGCCCGCGACATGTTGGGAAATCGGCACGGGCACGAGCGGCGCCCGACGCGCGCGGGCGGCGCGCTGCACCACACTACCGATGCGTTGCAACACGGATCTGTCCGGCAGCGCAAGCGGTGCCCGGCGGAGGTGCAACCCGACCCCATCACCCAGCACTCCCGGGTGCATCTGGTACGCCAACTCGATCGCGTCGTCGCCCGTGGCGTACATGCGATCCGGCGACACACCCGCGGCGAGCAACAGGTTGCGGCCACGCCGCTCTTCGCGCAGCGCGATCAGGCTCGCGCGTGGGAGGGTCTCGCGCGCCCGCTGCATGAGGGCCGAGTCCCAGATCGGCCCCACGCCCTGTCCCAGCAGCGCGACGGGAACGCCGGCGTGGATCGCGAGGTCGATAGTGTCGAGGAGCAGCCAGGCGCGGGGGCCATCCGACAGGGTCCCCTGCCCGGTGACGAAGAGCAGGTCAGCCTCCCGCACGGCGCGCACGAACCCGGCAACGGGGTTGTCGTCGCGACCCCACAGCCGCTCCTTCGCATCAAGCAGCGACGCGTATTGCGAAGGCCAACGGCGTCGGACGCGCTGGTGCTCCCGATTGAGCCAGAGCCACCCAGCCTGGGGCAGAACCCGCCGCAGCGGAGCGAGCAGGGCGCGCTCCGCGGACCATGTCATCCGTCCGACGTGAGCCACGGGCTCGACGTCGGGACAGTGCATCGCCAGGGCCGCGGGGTCCTCGGTAAAGGCCTGGAGCCGTGCCTCCGGGAACTGCGCTCCCAGCCGGGACACCGCCACCTGCAGCATCGCGACGTCGCCCATGTTGCGGCAGTCCGTCGTGCCCGTGTCGATCAGGATCTGCATGCGCCCTCGGAGCCGATGCCGTCGCGTGCCACCACCCATCCGCCCAGTCCTGGAAGCGCAGCCCCGCAGCGCCGCACGATTTCGTCGCCGATTGCGAGGGACGCCGTAGCCGCCGGACTCGGGGCATTGAGCACGTGAAGCGTCTGCCGACCGGACACGAACACGAAATCGTTCACGAGCTCCCCGGTGGGGAGCATCGCCTGAGACCGCACGCCGGCTGGTGCCGGCACGAGGTCGTCCGCCCGGAGCTCGGGAACTAGCCGCCGGAGCGTTCCGGCGAAGCGCTCCCGACTGAATGACCGCCACACCTCGTTCCAGCACTCGCGGGGGTAGCGCGCCACGAACCGCCACAACCCCGGAAAGCCCAGCGTGCTTCCCAGATCGCGTGCACTCACGGTCCAACGCCGATACCCCTCGCGGGCGCCCGCCAGCACCGCGTTCGGGCCCGCCAGGACCGTCCCCCCCACCGTGCGCGTCAGGTGGACACCGAGAAACGGGAACGCGGGATCGGGTACCGGATAGATGAGGTGGCGCACCAGGAAGGAACGCTCGGGCCGGAGCGCGTAGTACTCTCCTCGAAATGGCACGATGCGGATAGACGGGCGTTCTCCCGCCAGGGCAGCCACACGATCCGCGTGCAGGCCGGCACAGTTGACCACGAAGCCCGCTCGGATGTCGCCCCGAGCCGTTTCCAACACCCATCCGGGATCGACGCCGCGAAGCGCGCGCACGCCTGCCGCTGTCAGGACCTGCCCGCCCAGCGCCTCGATCGCACGCACCAAGGCGGCGCAGACGGCGCGAAAGTCCACAATGCCCTCCTCGGGCACGCGCAGGGCCGCGATCCCGCCTGCGTAGGGCTCCGCCTCACGGATGCGCTCCGCCTCGAGCCACTCGAGTCCACTCACCCCGTTGCGTATCCCCCGGCTCATGAGGTCTCGCAGCCGGGCCAGCTCCTCGCGCCGCGTCGCCACCACGAGCTTGCCGCAGACCTCGAAGGGCACCCGCTGTTCGCGGCAAAACGCCGTCATCTGCCGCACCCCATCCACCGCAAGACGGGCCTTGAAGGACCCCGGGGCGTAATGCAATGCGCTGTGAAGGACTCCGCTATTGCGGCCGCTCTGATGCCGCGCCACCGCCGGCTCCTTCTCGAGGACCATGACCTGGATGCCCGGCCGGGCGCGCAGCAGCTTGTACGCCGCAGCCAGGCCCACGATGCCCCCGCCGATCACGGCGATGTCGGCGTCCCGCCCCGCCCGCGCGGGGAGGCTCCAGCCGCCGCTGCGTCTCATCGCAGCTCCACGAGACCGTGCCGTTCGAGCTCCTGCACGGTCCTTCGCACGCCGTCGAAGGAGATGTCGCACGCCTCGGCGAGCGCGGCCAGCGAGCGGGTGCCGTCGATCAGGAACAACAGATCGAACAACGCGCGATTGCCTTCCGGATTCTCATAGGGATCGAGATGGATCCCGTAGCGCGAGCAGAATGGCTCGCCCGAGAACCGATTCACGGGCGTGCGGTTCTGCTCGATGGTATCGATCATCGCCAGCACGAGGTCCCGTGACTCCTCGAGGCGCCGCGCCGGAACGAGGTCCGGTGTGTCGTGACTGGAATGGTATTCGCGATACGGCGAGCCCGGCGTGGACGGGTGCAGCACACGCGAGAGCGACGGCATCGGTACCCGCACACCTGGCGCGTTGTACTGGCGCTCGTCGTTCCCGATGATGGTGCGAAACGGCCCGGTCCAGCCCTGGGGGTCTCGCGCACGCAGCGCGAGGGCGCAGCACTGGTCCATTTCGGACGTCCCGGCGAACGACTGCTGGAGCGCGTGCGGGTGGTCGCGGCCCAGCATTTCCAGAAACAGCCCGCCCTTCATGCCTGCCACGAGGTCCGGGTTCTGGCTCAAATACGCGACTGAGCCGATCGTTTCGGGCACGATGAGGAACCGGTACGTGTACCGGGGCATTGCCCGTTGCCGCAGGGCGCGCATGACGTCGATGCCGACCACCACGCCGGTCAGGTCGTCGTTGACCATCCCGGGATGACACAGGTGGGCGCACAGGACGACGCTCTCGGCACTGGCGCCGGGCACGACGACTTCCCCCACCTTGAGGGTGCCGTAACTGAAGCCGGTCCGAATGACGACGCGATACCGCTCGTCGGTCAGGCCGTCACGCAGCCTCCGGGTGCAACACAGCCCCCAGTCGCGCTCGTAATACTTGAAGACGAACGGGACGGCGTCCGGCAGCGTCGGGTGCACGTGCAGGTGCCGCAGCAGGACTTCCCGCGTGACCTCGCCCTCGAACGGCAGGGAGTATGACACGACGTGGAGTGGGTGGTCGGCGTAAGAGAACAGCCGCCGGCCGTCGAGCGTCTCCACGTAGGCTTCCTGGCAGGTCCACTTCTCCGGAACGATCCAGCTCCAGCACGCGAGGCCCGTCGGGTAGCGGTGAATCGCCATGGGGACCTGCCCCGCCAACGCGGCGAGCGCCGCATCGTACCCGTCCGACACGATGTCCCGCGGCAGGCGCCATAGCGTTTCGATCATCTGGGACATCGAAGCGTCTGGGGGGAGATCCGCTCGGAGCGCTGCCCCACCCACTCGCGCCGCGTCGAGCGCGACTGGATCACCAGCCGGCCCGTGCGCAGTGTACCAGGGGTTGCGCTCCAGCGCCTCCACCGTCAGCGCATAGTAGGCCCGCGCGTCGACGCCGAGCACTTCGCCACAGCCGACGGGCGCGACGCGACAAACGCCTTCCCGGCGGGCCAGCTCCTCCAGACAGCTTCCGTCCGGCGCGCAGTTGTCGGCAAGCACGCGGACGTAGTACAGCCACCCCTGCTGGCGTAGCGATCCGTTATCGCGGATCTGCCCCGTGAAGAGCTTGTGAAACCGGAACGGGACTCCTACTCGCTCCTCTACAAAGTGCCGGAAGGTGGCCTCACCGAGCCCTACGCCGATCATGCAGAGCTTGGCCCCGAGCCGGTGCAACCGATCATGCACGCTCCCCTCGCCGAAGCACGTGGGCGGCACGTCGGCCACCAAGGCCCGCGCGTTCGGCCCCAGCGCCGCCACCGAGTGGATGGGATCACGCGAGCGCACGGCCCCCGGTCGACCACGGACGTACTCCAGGAATTCGGCCGACAAGCTCCACGGTCCGCCGGCAGTCGGCGTCTCCTGGACGTGGAAGACCTCCTGGCGACAAAACGAGAAGGTGTAGGTCGGCACGACGATCGTCCCCGCCGGGCCGATCACGTCCCGCAACGCATCGAGCACCAGCGCGGACCGCTCCTGCGCGGTTCTGCAATCCGCCGCCGGCCCAAGCGTGTCGAGACTGGCATGTACGAATACCGTGTCGCCCGGACCGAGACCGATCCGCTCGAGGGCCGCTGCCAGGTCAGCTCGGGTGTACGGGGAGGCAGATGAGCTCACGGCCGCTGCGCTCCGATCTGCTCGATCACCCGGTTCTGTGCCGCCGCCTCGAGACCCACCGAGCATGGCAGGCTGAGCGCGTCTCGATTCAGCCTGTCGGCCACGGAGCAATCCGTCGCGAACGCGCCGGCGTGCGGCAGCGATCGGTGGAGCGGCTGCCACAGGGGCCGCGTCTGGATGCGGTCACGCTCCAGCCGCCGCAGCAGCTCGCGGGAGTCGATGCCGAACTGGGCCTCGTCGACCAGCACGGTATACATCCACCACACGCTCTCGGCCCACGGCGCTTCCCGCATCGACGTGATCCCGGGAATCGCCCCCAACGCACGGTCGTAGATCGCGGCAATCCGCCGTTTGGCGGCGATATACGCGCTCAACCGCTCCATCTGTGCCACTCCCAGGGCCGCTTGAATGTTCGTCAGGCGATAGTTGTAACCCACGGCGCCGTGCACGTACTCGATGGAGTCGTCCTTCGCTTGTGTCGTCAGGTAGCGGGCGCGGTGAGCCAAGGCCGCGTCGTCGGTAACCAGCATCCCGCCCCCGCCCGTCGTAATGAGCTTGTTGCCGTTGAAGCTGAAGCAGGCGACGTCACCCAGACGACCTACGCGAGTCCCGCGATAGGCGGCGCCAAGGCTCTCGGTCGCGTCCTCGATCAAGCTCAGCCGGTACTTACTGCAGGCGTCGCGCAACGGCTCCAGGTCCACGGGATGGCCCAGGATGTGAACGGGGATCACGGCGCGAACCTGCCGGCCCGTGACCCGGTTGTAGAGCCCACCCGCGCGCCATTCGCATTGCCGCTCGAGGAAGTCGAGCGCCTTCCCGACGTCCATCTGCCAGTAGTCCGGCTCGGCATCGATGAACACCGGCCACGCGCCCACATAGCGGATCGCGTTCGCCGGCGCGATGAACGTGAGGGTCGACACCAGGACCTCGTCGTCCGGCCGGACGCCGGCCACGAGCAGCGCCACATGGAGCGCCGCGGTGCCATTCACCGTCGCGACCGCATGCCGCGCGCCGATCGCGTCCGCGACCGAGCGCTCGAATTGCTCCACGAAGGCGCCGGCGGACGACACCCAGCCCGTGTCGAGACATTCCTTCACGTAGGCCCATTCGTTCCCCTGAAGCTCGGGAACGCTGAGCGGGATGAACCCCGCCTTGGGCGGTGCGCCGGGCGCCAATTTCCCGAGGGCGGTCAATTGCGGTACCTCGACTCCGACAGGTCTCCCAGCAGGCCGCTCCGAACCAGCCGCGCCACTTCCTCGATCCCGTCGGGCACGGTGAGCGCTACTGCGAATCCGAGGCGCTCATGGATACGCGCGAACGACACCCGGTAGTCGCGGGGATCCTCGTCCCGCTGCACGTACTCCACGGTCGCTTGCGGGGCGTACGGCCGGATCAGATCCACCAGCTGCCGCTTCTGGTAGTTCTGCTCCGTCGATCCCACGTTGAAGACCTGGTTGCGCACCAGTCCGCCCGGCGCCGCCAGGACCTGCGCGATGGCCCGCGCCGCATCACGCACGTGCACGTACGGGCGCCAGAACTGCTCCCCGTAGACCAGCAAGCGCGCCTTCGTCAGCATCTCGGCCGTGAACTCGTTGACGGTGAGATCGAGCCGCATGCGCGGCGACACGCCGAACACGGTGGCGAACCGCAGCGGGGTCGCGGTCAGCCCGTCGGTCTGCCCGGGATCGAGCAGGGCCCGCTCCACCGCCACCTTGGTTTCGGCGTAGAGCGAGACAGGCGCGAGCTCGGACGTCTCGTCTACATAACAGCTGGGGTCCTTCATGCGGCCGTAATTGCTGCAGGTCGACGCGAACACGAACCGCCCCACGCGCGCGCGCCGGCATTCCTCGACGAGCGCGAGCGACGCCTCGAGGTTCACGGCTCGCGCGAGCTCAGGTGCGCGAGCGCAGGCTGGATCGCCCACGACGGCCGCCAGATGCACGACGGCATCCACACCCCTGACCGCTTCGCGCACAGCCGCGGGGTCCCGCACGTCGCCCTTGCGGAACTCGAAGCTGGGGTGCCCCGAAACCCCCAGCAGGGGCTGCCCACCGTGGCACAGGAGGTCGAGCACCCGTACCCGATGCCCCTGCTGCAGCAGCAGCGGCACGACAGTCGATCCCACGTAGCCGGCGCCTCCGGTGACGAGTACGTGCATCGTCACACCTTCGCTCGCTCGAGGTCGGCGTGCGCCTGCTCGTAGTCCGCCGGCTGCCCGATGTCGAGCCAGTACTCAGTAATGGGGAAGCTCACGACAGATCGCCGTTGCTCGAGCAGGCGCGCGATGAGGTCCGTCATGTCGAAACGCTCGCCCGCCGGAATCGAGCGCCGCGCTGACGGCTCGACGAGATACACGCCGGCGTTGATCAGGAAATGGGAGCGGGGCTTCTCACGCACCCCTACCACCTGGGTGCCCCGGCACTCAATGACCCCGTAGGGCACTTGCAGCTCGCAGCGCCGCACGCCGACCGTGAGCTCCGCCCCATGGCGCCGGTGGTACTCGAGCATCAGATCGAAGCGGGCGCCGGTGAGGATGTCGCCGTTGATGACGAGCAGCGGCGTGTCGTGCGCCGAGACTAGCCGCAGAGCGCCCGCCGTGCCGAGCGGCTCATCTTCCGTTAGGTAGTCGAGCTCCACGCCGTAGGCATGTCCGTCGCCGAAATGATCGGTGATCTGACGCGCCAGATGGTGCGTCGCGATCGCCACACGGCGAATACCCGCGTCCCGGAGCCGGGCGACGGTGCGCTCGAGCAGCGGCCGGTCCCCTACGGGTAGCATGGGCTTGGGCGTGCACTCGGTGAGCGGCAGCAGCCGCGTCCCATACCCGCCGGCCATGATGACGGCCGCGAGCGGCGGCTGTGCGTCGGACCCGATGTCCTTGCGCAGCAGCAGCCCCACGACCGCGCCGTCTCCCTGGACTACCGGCAGGCTGTTGACGAAGGTGCCATGCGCGTGGTCCATCAAATGGAGTGCCTCGACCGCCGACACGTGCGGCGTCGTCACCACTGGATGTCGCGTGGCCACGCGGTGGCACGGCTGGTCAAGCGGTATGCGCGCGAGGATGGCGCGCCGGATATCGCCGTCGGTGACGAGGCCGCACAACCGCCGGTCGTCGCCCGCCAGGACCAGCGCGCCTGTGCCGGCGGCGTCGAGCCTCGCCATCGCCGTGTCGATCGTGGCGTCCGGCGAGATCAGCACAGCCGCGAGCCGCGCCGCTGCCGCCTCAAGCATGATCCACACTCCTTGCGGTCGGCTCGCCCACCCCGCCGTCCAACCACGCCTGCAAGGCGGTGGCGAGGCTCACGCCGAGCCGGGTCCCGAGCTTCCATGAGGGCGGACCGACCTGTCCCGCGATCTCGACCTCTTGGACGAGCAACGTCGAGTCGCCCGTCTTGACGAATACGCCATCACCGGGCTGACGCCCTACCACCTGCCCGGGGGTCGCCATGTATTTCGGCCACGCGGGATCGTAGTAGGCGCGCCAGATCACGATGCGCTGCCTGTCCAGAAGCGTCCGCGCACCGGGACCGGGCCGGCTGATGCCGCGCACTTTGTTGTGGAGGTTCACACTCGAGTCCGCCCAATCGAGCCACTCGTCTCCCTCTCCGCGGCCTCCGAAGTAGGTGCCCACCGCTTCCGCCTGGCGCTCCGTCGTGTAGTTGCCGCATGCGACCAGCTCCACGCCTTCCTCGACAAGCTGCGGAATCGCCTCCACCACCCGCCCGAGGACGTCGCCGTACGAGTCGGTCCAGCCGATCGGTAGGGTGTGCTGAAGGAGGATGTCGCCGGTGTCGATCCCGTCGTCCATGAAATGGACCGTCAGGCCGATCTCGCGCTCCCCATTGATGATCGCCCAGTTGATCACGTTGCGGCCGCGATAGGAGGGCAGCTTGCCCGCGTGCACATTGACACACCCCAGGGGCGCACTCCCCCGCACGTCGCGTCGCAGGATCTGGTTGTAGGCGATCGACAAGCCGAGGTCCGGCGTCAACGCCCGGAGGCATTCGACGAACGCCGGGTCGTTCACGTCGCGCGGCTGCAGCACCGGCAGACGCAGGGCGCGGGTGGCCTCGCCGAGCGTCGGGTCGGAGGGACACTCCCGCAGCACTACGGCCACGACGCGATGGCGTCCCTGCTGCAGCCGGCGCAGCGATTTCGCCGCCCACGGGCCGTCGCCGAACACGACGAGGCGCAGGGAGCGGTCTAGCGCAAGTCCGCCCATTCCAGCTCCTCGTCGGTACCCACGTCGCGGGCCAATTCGCGCCCCACGACGTAGCGCAGCTCGTCGGGTTGAATCCCGGTGCCGGGGCGCTTGAACTCCACATCGTCAGGCGTCAGCCGGTCGCCGCACCGCAGCGGGCGCACCGCCACCATGCGACGCCGAAAGGCCTTCCGCTTCTCCAGCTCCGCCGCGCACACCATCCGCACGCCTGTGCCCAGCGCGGCCATGACGGAGCGGCTCCCGTCCACCAGCGCGCGCAGCTCCGCCGGATCGGCGGAGATCGCGTGGTCCCAGCCGGGCAGGCTCTTATCGATGGTAAAGTGCTTCTCGATGACGCACGCACCCAGGGCGACGGCGGCGAGTGGGACCGCGGTGCCGAGCGTGTGATCGCTGTACCCGACGGGCACGTCGAACGCCTGCCGCCACGTGTGCAGGGTTCGCAGATTGATGCTGTCGTCCGGCGCTGGGTAGATGGAGACGCAGTGCAGCAGGGCGACGGGCCCTGCCCCCGCGGTCCGCAGCACGTCCAGCGCCCGCTCGACCTCGCCCAGGGTGGCCATACCGGTCGAGAGCAGCACCGCTTTCCCGGTGCGTGCCACGTGCTCGAGCAGCGGGAGATGGTTCACATCCATCGACGCGACCTTGAAAGCCGGCGCGCCCAAGGAGTCCAGCAGGTCGACCTCCTCACGCGCAAAGCAGCTCGACAGGAACACGATCCCCCGATCCCGGCAGTATGCCGCGATCTCGTGGTGTCGTGCCGGCGTCAGCTGGTACTGCTCGACCGCCTGCTCCAGGGTGGGCGCGCGACGGTCCTTCGCGTACGCCGTGTTGCGCGCGTACTCAGCGCTCGAGATCAACGAGCGCTTCGACCACGATTGGAACTTCACCGCGTCCGCACCCGCCTCGTGCGCCGCGTCGATCAGCGCACGACACAGCGCCATGTCGCCGTTGTGGTTCGCGCCGATCTCGGCGATGATGTACGGCGGCGCTCCGGGGCCGACCGCTCGGCCGGCAATGCTCAGTTGCTCCACACGGCCTCCAGGTCAGGGTGCGCGACACACCACCACCACACATATCGCGGGGCGAGTCGATTGAGTGCCTCCACATAGCGCACGAGCGTGGCGCTGGAGGCGGTGACCGCTCGGTGAAAGCCTTGTACCGAGCGCTGCGCCCGAGCGAGTCTCTCACGGTGAGCTGTTGGCATCGCCCAGACCGGGCTGAGCGCACACCGGTAGTGATTCAGCACCCGCTCGGCGGCCTGCAACACGTAGCGAGGGGTAAACGGAGGCAGGACGCGCGCGACGTTCGCGGCGTACTGACGGTAGGCCATCCGCGGAACGTGATCGAAGCCAAGCGACGCGCCCGCCGCCCAGGCTCGCGTGACGAGCAACCAGTCCATCAGTACGCACTCGTCCGGCACGGGCAGGCAGCGCTGCAGCAACGGCGAGCGGTACGCCGAGTTCGATAGGCCGAACACGTTGTGGCGTGGCAATAGCGCGTCCAGGTCCGCACCGTCCGAGCCAAACACCACGCCGAGCTCGCGGCCGTCCCCGTCGATGATTTCCAGGGCACACGCCGTGACGTCGTGCTGACGCAGCGCGTTGCGCGCCGCCGCCACGCGCGATGGGTGCAGCACGTCATCGCTGTCCACGAAGACCACGGCCGGATATTCGGTCACCAAGCGCTCCAGCGCCGTGGTGCGGAGGCGTGCGGGAGTGTCACCCGCGCGGGCCTCCAGCCATGTCGCCGAGGGCGTCGCGCCGATCGCCTCCACCGCGGCGGCCGGCGTCAACCCATCGGCGCTGATCCACAGATCAAAGTCCCGGTCGGTCTGCGCTTCGACCGAGTGGTACCAGGGCGCGAGGTAGCGCTCGACCCCCGGGTAGACCGTCGTGTACAGCGCCAGCCGTTCAGGGCGCATCGACGGCCTCCGTCTCGAGCGCCAGCCGCAGCAGCACCTCCGCCAGTCGCCAGTCCTCCTCGGTGTCGATGTCGACGGCTCGCTGCCACGGGATCTCCCATCCGGTGCGCTGCGCCGTGTGGAACGTGCCTTCCCGTCGGAGTACGTCGGCACGGGCCCACCACACCGCCCCGGTCGGGCAGAACAGCTCCGGAAGATCCTGGCTGCGCCGCGTGACGGACGACTCAAACACCGGGCTAAGGGCAAAGCGCGAGTTCCGTCGCATCGCCCACCACGGGTTGAGCCAGCCAAACCGCGTCACCGACAGCTGAGACGCCGCGTCCGTCTCGACCAACTGGGCGTAACTCGTGCGGATGTCCTCCGCCGTGCGGAGCGGGCAGTTCGGCATGAGCTGGGCGACGTGGCCGAAGTGGGCCGTCGCCGGGTCGAGCCGCTGCAGTGCGTCTACCGTCACCGCCGAGACGGGGGTATGGTCGTCGGCGAGCGCGGCGTCCCGGAGGAACGGCACCTCGGCGCCTGCCTCGATTGCCGCCGCAGCGATGGTCGGGCTATCCGTGCTGACGATGACCCGCTCGAACAGACGACTCCGCAGCGCCGCATCGATCGTGTACGCGATCACCGGCCTGCCGAGCAGCTCGCGAACGTTCTTGCCCGGTAGCCGCTTCGATCCGGCCCGAGCCGGAATCACCGCGAGGCGCGCCGAGCGCCGCCCGGCAGTCTCACGCATCGACCACCTCGGGCTGGCGGGCCGCTTGCCTGGGCAAGTCGTCGACGAATGCCGTCTGCGACGCCCAGAGCTTGCGATATGTCTCGCAGGTGGCGAGCAGGCGGTCGTGGCCATCGAGGCCCACAATTTGGCCGTGGTCGAGGACGATGATCCGGTCTGCGTTCCGCAGGGTCGAGAACCGGTGCGCGACGACGAACGTCGTCCGCTGCTGCATCAGTCGATCGATGGCAGCCTGCACCTTCTGCTCGGAGACCGAGTCGAGGCTGTTCGTCGCCTCGTCCAAGAACAAGATCGGAGCGTTCTTGAGCAACGCGGCCGCGACGCAGATGCGCTGCCTTTGGCCGCCCGAAAGTCCGCGCGCCTCCGGACCGCCACCCACGACGGTCTCGAAGCCGCTCTCCATCTGCACGATTTCGTCGTGTACGTTGGCCGCAATGGCCGCGCTGACGACCTCATCCATGGTCGCCGCCGGTCGGCCGATACGGATGTTGTTTGCAATCGTATCGCTGAACAGGAACGGCTCCTGGAGCACAATCGAGCTGAGGTGCATCAGGTCGGCGTGGCGGACGTCCCGCAGGTCGACCCCGTCGAACAGGATCGCACCGCTCGTGGGATCGTAGAATCGGAGGAGCAATGAGATCAGCGTTGACTTCCCGGAGCCCGTCGGCCCCACGATGCCGATTGTCTCGCCACGGTAGATCACGGCCGAGAGGCCGGACAGGGCGGGCGCGAGGCCATAATTGAATGACACGTTGCGCAGCTCGATCGCGGCCGGCCCCTCCAACAGGCGCCCGGCGCCGGGCCGATCAACGATCTCCGGAACCGTATGCAGGATGGCGTCGAGGCGATCCAGGTTGGGAATCGATACCCTGATGGCACCGTACAGCTGCAGCAACCCGACGGCGGGCGAGTACACGGCCATCACGGCCAGCAACAATCCAAGAAGGGATTGCCACGCCATGCGTCCGGCCGCGACATCCTCGCCGCCGACGATCAGCACGACGATCAGGCCCAGGCCCGACACACCCTCGAGCAGCAGTCGCGCGAGACCCTGTGACTGGGTCTGGCGCATCACGCTGCGCAGGAGCTGGTGCGAGATCTGCCGGGCACGCTCGAGGACCTTCGACTCTCCGCCGCTCACTTTGATGACGCGGATGCCCGACGACAGTTGGAGGTAACTGTCGTACAGCGTCACCGCCTGCTGTCGCTCCTTGCCGGCCGCTTCGGTGAGCTGCTGACCGAGCCAGTACACGGGAATGACGCCCAGCGGCACCGACACAAGCCCGATCAGCGCGAGCTTCGGGCTGATGAGCCAGGCCGCAATCATGAGGCCCGCGAGTTGGGAGATGTACAGCACCAATTGCCCGAACTGGAGCGTGACCCCGCGCACCGTCTTGACGTCGTTGTAGGCCGTCATCACCAGATCGCCGTGACTACTCTTGTCAAAGAAGCGCACCGAGAGGGTGAGGAGCTTCTCCAACGCCCGGCGCATCCACTCGAGCTCGACTTTATGGGCTAGGCGCGCGGCCGCCATTTGGGCCGCGAACACACTGGCCGATCGCATCAGCCAGACCGCGAAGACGGTGACTGCCCCGGCCACCAGAATGCCGCGCGCCGCGCCATGCTCGGCACCAACCTTGATGAGCACCGCGCGCAACGCCCAGATCATGGCACCCTGAAGCGCGCCCTGGAGGAGAGTCGCCGCGAGGAACGCCGCCGCGAGCCCTGGATGCTGCCGCAGCGAGCGCACCGCAACCTGCAGCGCGCCCAGCGTGCTCTGCGTCGCCGTGGGCGACGTGGCCGCTGTGTCTGTCGTGCGGCTCATGGGTTAGGGCACATTGGCAATCCGTTCCGCGAGCAGGCGCTCCGCTCGCTGCCAGTCCTCCCAGCTATCGATGTTCACACTCTGCTCGGCGTCGAGCTCGTAGCCCATCAAGCGCTCGCCGTACATGCTCTGCTGCTTCACGACGACGTCCCGACGGGCGACGTACACCGATCCTTCCCGGTGAAAGGCCGGGGGCAGCTCTTGCCGCCGGGGGGTCGGCTCGCGCGCTCCTGATGCGAGGCGCAGGTGCCCGCCCGCGTCCTGGACGTACACCCAGTGCGGGTTGTATTGGGGCGGAACGCGGAGCACGCTCACCACGGCGTCCGCTCCGCTCTGCGCCAACAGGTCCACGCACGCGTCGATGTGCTCGGGCCGACGAAGGGGATGTGTGGGCTGGAGCAGGCAGATCGCGTCAAACCGGTCGCCCAGGGCCTCCAGGCAAGTCACGGCGTGCAGCACTACGGGCAGCGTGGGCGTCTCGTCCCGCGCCAGCTCAGGTGGGCGCAGGAACGGCACGTCCACGCCGCACGACCGGGCCATCGCCGCGATCTGCTCGTCGTCCGTGCTCACCACCACGCGGCTCAGGCTGCGTGCGGCGAGCGCGACATCACTCGTGTATTGGAGCAGTGGCTTGCCTCCCAGGGACCGGATGTTCTTCCGCGGGATGCCACGCGACCCACCACGCGCAGGGATGACGCCGAGAACGCGCATCAACGCCCCGCCACGGCCACCGAGGTCGTGTGCAAGCTTTGACCGGCGGGCGTGCTGGCCGGCCGATGCCATTGCCGCACGGGAACTCGCTCAAACAGGTCGGCGATCGCGAGCCCCGCGCACTTGCCCCCGGGCACGTCATTGCAATCGAAACGTGCCAGATGGAACGCATGCGCCAGGTCAGCGTTTCCTGCTCGCTCCATCGTGAAGGCGAATTCGACATCGGCGTCCGCGACACCCGCTGCCGCCTCTCGGGAGCAGGCCTCATATGATCCGTACGGATAGCTCAGCGCGTAGGGACGGTGGCCCAGCCACTGTGTGAGCAGCTCCACCGACTCGCGAACGCTGTGGGCCACCGCCGAGCGCGACAGCTGCGACAGAGGCACGTGCTCGTGCCCGTGCGTCCCCACTGCACCCTCCTCGCCGAGCTCGCGGATTTGGGTAGTGTCCATGTACAGCCGCGCGCTCGCCGAAGCCTCGTCGTGGCCGAACACCACTCGGAAGCACCAGCGCACCAAGGCGTCGCGGTCCTCGCGCGCCAGCTGAAAGTTGAGGAGATACTTGAGTCGCGCGTCCGCCGGCGTGTCGTAGCGATACTGCCGGCCCGCCGCGCCGTCCGATGCCGCCCGCCGCGCGACAGCACCCGGCCGCGCCCGCGCAGCTCGATCCAACAGCTCCTCGAACCGCTCCGAGCCCACATGTGACCGCAGCAGATGGATCTGGTGGACCGCCGACACGGCGCCGTGGGCAATCGGGTGGGTGTTCACGAAGAACACGGCTGGAACGCCGAGGCGCCGCAGCACGGGCAGGGCATGCACGAACTGCTCGCGCAAACCATCATCGAACGTCACCAGCACCGCCTGCCGCGGCAGGTGAGCGGTGCCTCGAATCGCCTTGCGTACTCGTTCCGCGCTGACGAACTCGCCGGCCTCGCCGAGTAGGCGCAGCTGCGCGTCGAGCTGTTCCGGTGTAACGCCGTGTATCCCGGGATAGGGCGCGTCGAAGACCGGTCTGACATAGTGATAGTTGACGACGATCAGCATTCGCCCCACTCAGTACGGTAGATGTTTCTCAATCCGCAACGGCTCCGTGCTCAATAACGCCGCGATCCGCTCTCCCGCGCGCCCATCCCCGTAGAGGTGGTCCTGGGGATAGCGGCCGTTGCCCAAATGACGCTCGATCGCCCCAACGACTTGATGGCGGTCGTAGTCCACATCGAGAACGTTGCCCCCGCGATCCCGCCCGAATTGGCGGGTGCCGATGTTGACCACCGGAACGCCGAGGTACGAACACTCGCGAATGCCGACGCTCGAATTGCCAATCAGGCAGCTCGCGTTGTTCAGCAGTCGCAGGAAGTCTTCCGGCGACATGTTCTTGAAGAAATGGAAGTTTGTTGGCTTCTCGTTCTCCCGGAACGCTCGCACACCCCCGGAAGTCCCGTCCGAGCCGGCATCCACGTTGGGCCAGAACCACAGGGTCGGCATGCCGATGTCGCGCACCGCGTGCAGGGTCTCCGACACTTGCCGTCGGGCCGACCCGTACTCGGTGGTCACTGGGTGCTGCATCACGACCAGATAGCCATCCGACAGGTTCAGGCTATCGCCGACGCCGCCGTACTTCTGTACCGGATCGAAGTCGAGCTCGGGCTGGCACAGGATGCTGGCGGCCAGGTCGATGGACGGGCAGCCGGTGACGTGCACGGTGCCCGGATCTTCGCCCATACGGATCACGCGCTCCGCGGCTAGCGTACTGGCGACGAAATGGAGATCCGAGAGCTTGGTGACCGCGTGCCGGACTTTCTCATCGATCGACCCCGTCACTTCGCCGCCCTGCACGTGCGCGATCGGCACATTGAGATAGGCGGCGGCGATCGCGGTCGCCATCGTTTCGAACCGGTCGGCCACGGTGACGACGACGTCCGGTTTGAGGTTGTCGAAGACCGTGGTCAACTCGAGCACGCCCAAGCCGGTCGTCTTCGCCATCGCGGCGAGGTTGCCCCCTTCGAGCACCATCTGTACGCGTGTCGCGATCTCGAAGCCGTCCTGCTCGACGTAGCGCACGGCCGTGCCATACCGGTCCAACAGCGCCGACGCCGCGACTACGAGCTGCAGCTCCAGATCGGCGTGTTGCTTGATTGCCCGCAACGCCGTCTTGATGCGACTGTAGCTGGCGCGTGCCGTGACGAGCACACAGACTTTCCGCGTCATTGCGCACCCCGCTCGATGTCGGCTTCCGTGAGGACGTCGTCCGCCTTGACGCTGCGCCGCAAGTGCGCCCCCACCACCTCGCGGAGACGGGCGGCGGGGATGCCCGTGCCCGGCTTCTTGGCAGTCAGGTGCTCGGCCTCGAGCACGGTGCCGACCGGCAGGTCCACTCGCGCCACGACGCTCTTCATGAAGGCGCTGCGGAGTGGTGCCAGGTCGCCCGCCAGGCCGTCTTTGTCAACCGGATGCGCCTGCATCGCTTCGATGAACCGCACACCCTCAACCAACTGACGTAGGTCCGCCGTCGTGACCGACGCGACCACGTCCGGACCGAACATCTCACGGCTCAGCGTCACATGGACTTCCAGCACCTCCGCGCCCAGCGTGACCGCCGCGAGGCCAGGATAGACCGTTCCCGAATGATCCGAGAGTCCGGCCGCACAGCCGTATCGGTCCCGCAGCAGCGGGATGAGGTTGAGTCCCACCTGCTCCGCCGGACACGGGTACATCGACGTACACTGGAGCACGGCTAGCTCCAGCCCGCGCGCACGCACTCGTGCGACGGCCGCGTCGATTTCGCCGATTTGGCTCATGCCTGTCGAGAGGATGTGCGGGAGTCCGCTGGCCACCGTGCGCTCAAGCATTGGCGCATTGCCGACTTCGCCGGACGCGATTTTCCAGGCGGCTACCCCTACCCGGGTCAGGAGCTCGACGGCTTCGATCGAGAAGGGAGAGCTGAGAAACAGCAAGCCACGCTCGGTCGCGTGCCGTCGCAGCCCGACCCACTGCTCCTCCGTGAATTCCATTCGGCGCCAGTACGCATAGCGCGAAGCATCTTGCATGCTGAAGCGGACTCGCCACGGCTCACCCGGCGTGCTTTCGGCGGCAGCAATGTGCGTCTGGAACTTCACGGCGTCCGCGCCGGCAGCGGCGATCGCGTCGATGAACGCGTGCGCGATCCCCAAGCTCCCGTCGTGCGCCTGCGCGACCTCGGCGACGACGAGGCAGCGCGCTTCCGACCGCCCGGGCACTGGACGCGCGCCAAGCAGCGATCGAAAACCGCGCGCCTCGCGCGAGTGCACGCCACCCCCCATGCTTGCTCGTCGCTCCTGGTCGAGGTCTCCGTTGGAAAGCCGCACGTCCACGGTCGTACCAGCGCGTATGCACCGATCGTACCCGGCGGCGTCTGCACTTAAACCACACGCCGCCATGCGCTTGGCAGTTCTTGCGGGCGGCCGCGGCGGTGAAAGTGTCGCCGCTCACCACCAAACGTTCCACCCTTGCGACGCTCCCGGGTCGGTCCCGACCGGAAGCCGTAAGGTGAACGTGGGCAACTCCTTGCACCTTCCTGAGAAACATCGCAGCGACGGGCAAGCTACTTGCACGGGTTGGGCGACGAGCGGCAAAAAACCTTTGCGGGACGGGAGCGGGCGCGCACGAATGACCAACATTCGGAATCGTTATCTCCTCCTGTCCGACCTGCTGCTGCTCTCGGCCGCCCCGTTTGTCGCGTACGCGATCCGTTTCGAGGGTCTCGCGTGGACCCGCGCAGACGGCAATACGGCGGCGCTGTACGCCACCCTGTCGGTCGCTCTGAAGCTCGCGGTCTTCCTCCCGTTCGGCCTCTACACCAGGCTGTGGCGTCACGCCAGCATCCCGGACCTGGCGAAGATTCTCCAGGCCGGCGCCGCGTCGAGCGTGGGGTGCGCGGTCCTGGGGTGGTACGCGCTCCCCGCACTCGATCTCACGCCGGTCCGCGTCCCGATCTCCGTCGTCATCCTCGACTCGTTCCTCACGGTCACGGCGGTCGCCGCTCCCCGCCTGCTCATCCGCGCGCTCGACACGCTGCACCGGTTTGCGCGCCCGAGCGGCGGGCGGCGCGTGCTCATCGTGGGCGCGGGCGCGGCCGGGGAAATGATTCTGCGCGAGCTGCAAACGAATCCTCAGCTCGATCTCACGCCGGTCGGATTCATCGACGACGACCCGCGCAAGCAGAACCACCGCCTCAACAACGTTCCGGTGCTCGGGGCCCTGTCCACGATCGCCGCGGTCATCGACCGGCACGCCATCGACGAGATCGTCATCGCAATGCCGACGGCGCCAGGTAGGGTAGTGCGCAGCGTCGTCCGGGCCGCCGCTGACGCCCATATCCCGACACGTACTGTGCCCGCGTTGTTTGAGATCCTCTCCGGGCGCGTCAGGCTATCGCACCTCCGCAAGGTCGAGATTCAGGACCTTCTACGCCGTGAACCTGTGCGCACCGACCTCGAGCCGGTACGCGCAATCGTGTCTGGGCAATCCGTCCTGGTCACCGGCGCGGGCGGCTCTATCGGGAGCGAGCTGGCGCGACAACTCGCCCGTCTCGGGCCGTCCAATCTCACGCTCCTCGGGAACGGCGAGAACGAGATCTTCGACATTCTGAGTGAGTTGAAAGCCGCACATCCGTCGCTGCACTTCAGCTCGGTGATTGCGGACGTGCGGGATATGACCCGCATCCGCAGCGTGTTCCGGCAGGTGCGCCCCACCGCCGTCTTTCACGCCGCAGCCCACAAGCACGTGCCGTTGATGGAGGAGAACGTCGCCGATGCGGTGACGAACAACGTGCTCGGCACCAGCAACGTGGTACAATGCGCCGCTGGGACCGACGTACATCACTTCGTCCTGATATCAACCGACAAGGCGGTGCGCCCCACGAGCGTCATGGGCGCCACCAAGCGCGTGGCCGAAATGGTGGTGCAGGACGCCGCCGTCCGACACGGGCGGAACTTCGTCTCGGTACGCTTCGGAAACGTGCTCGGCAGCCGCTGCAGTGTAGTCCCGATTTTCCTCGGTCAGATTCGCGCCGGCGGGCCGGTGACCGTCACTCACCCGGAGATGCGCCGCTACTTCATGACCATCCCCGAAGCCGTGCAGTTGGTGCTGCAGGCCAGTGCGCTCGGTCGGGGCGGCGAAGTCTTCGTGCTCGATATGGGAGAGCCGATCCGGATCGTGGACCTCGCGTCCGATCTGGTCCGCCTCTCCGGGCTCGAAGTGGGACGCGACATCGAGATCCGTTACACGGGCATTCGGCCAGGCGAGCGTCTGTATGAAGAACCGTTCTTCCGGCACGAGGAGGTTTTGCCGACCCGGCATCCCAAGGTCCTCCGGGCCAAGAATGGTGACATCCCCGCGACGGTCACGACGTCGGTTCAGACCTTGGTCGCCGCGGCCCGGGAATGCCGCCCGGACGACGAGCTGAGGTGCCTCCTGAAGGCGCTGGTTCCGCACCTTGGCGAGACGGCCTTTCCCGAGGAGCACCGGGCGCGGCCCAGGCCGACGCCGACTGCACGAGGACGCCCTGGGTATAACGGCGGCATACGCAGCTCGGTGGAGCGCCGGGCCCAGCCGGACCGGCGCCGCCGAGAGCGCCGCGTGCAACTCTCCTCCATCTCAGCCGAGCGTCGGGCCGGCGTAGAGCGCCGCAGTAGCGTCGAGCGGCGACTTCCTGTGGGATTGGCGAGTACTGTCCTGGCGGGGCACGTCGCTCCTGTCGAGCGGGTGGCGGCATCCGGGGACTAGGAGGTAGGCCGGTCCTGATCGCCATCCGACTTGGTGATATACAGTCGGCCTTCGTCGAGCAAGTCCTGCACCCTCCCGCGCCATGCGCCCGGCAGTCGCAGCAGCGTGGTCATTGGGAAGTACTGCGACTCGAGCGGTTGAAACCGCGATGGCAGCAGGCCCCCCGCAGCGTCCGTCGGTGCGAGCGCGAAGCCCGCTTGCGCCAGCGGCCGCGCCACGCGCGGCGACGCGCAGTAGAAGTCTCCCACAGCCGCGCCGGCATCGCGCGCGGCGTCCAACACCGCCCGCACCAGGACTTCCTGCGCCGCCGCAGACCCTAAGAACTCCACTATCCGGAGCACCCGGATCGGTCGATCCCGCACCTGCTCGATGCGCCACACCGCGATTCCTTCAACCGCGCCATCCGACGCCCGCTCCGCGCAGCACAGGCGGTAGTCAAAGCGCGGGTGCGACAGGTATCGCCACGTGAGGTAGGCGCTGTCTCGCTGCGCCCCGACGAGCTGGGGTGCCAGCACCGCGTTCCAGAACCCATCCCACGCCGTGGCCGTGGCCCCGCTCCAGCCTGCCGGTCGCAAGCCGTTGGAACTCTCCGCTCCCGCCTCCGGCTTGATCAGATGACGGCGGCATAGCGAGGCGGCCGCGTCACGCCCGAGCGCGGGGGCGGCGTCGCACATGAGTCCTGCGGCCGCGGCGACGTCGAACACCCCCACCCACCGAGCGAGGCTCCCGATCGACTCGAGACCGAGGCGCGCGAGCAACTTGGCTGACACCTCGTTCGCCCCCAGAGTCGCCACGGCATCGAGGCCCAGGTCCCGCGCGGCCCACATCAGTCGCAGGGCGACATTGCGCCGGCGGTGCGCGGGAGCGGCGAACCAGTGCGATAGCCAGATCGCGGTGCCTCGCTCCCCGAACACGTTGAGATCGAAGCCCGTGAGTCCCAGCATCCCGACGATGGCCCCATCCAGCCACGCCAACATGACCGTCGGGCCCGGCGCGCGCTGCCCGCGCAGCAGGGACGGGGCGAACTGCCACCGCAACAGGGGCTCGTCGCGCCCGAGCACATGGTCGGGGCGCCACTCAGTAGCGATGAACTCCATCAGCGCGGGGACGTCGCTCTCGCGGCACAGCTCGATACGCAGCGCCGCGTCCAGGTGCGGCGTGGAGACGGCAGTCACCGGCCGGTGCCGTTGCCGTCGCGAGCCACGACGTAGCGTGCGATATCGGCCAGCGTCCCGAAATTCTCCTCGGTGACGTCTTCGTCCCGGATCACGATGGCGAATTGCGTCTGCAGAAAGCCGATCAGCTCCAGCACCCCCATCGAGTCGATGACCCCCTTCTCCAGCAGCCCGTCGTCGTCGCCCAGGACGAACGCCGGACGCATATACAGGAAGGTCTCTTGGATGTAGGTCCGCGTGCGGGCGAGCACGGCGGGAAGATCGACCTGAGTCATGATTCGACCGGCTCCATCAAGGCGACATCCGGCGGCGGGGTCGCCCCGGCGCGGGACGCCGCTGGTGCTCGCATGAACTCGTGATACCACAACTGGGTTGAGAGCATCGCCACGAAGGCCTGGTTCTCGCGGAAGCCCGTGGCCACGCCCGTGCGGCAGCGCTGCATCAACCCCGCAACCGACCGGGGGTCGAACAGGCCGGCATTCGTCACGCTGGTGGCGTCCAGCAGCTCTTGCGCGTACTCCACCGGCTCGGGACTGAAGAAGGCCGGAATGTCAGGGGCTCGGTAAGGCTGTTTCGGGCGCGTCACCACTGCGGGAGGCACCACCTGACGCGCCCAGCGACGGAGGATGTCCTTCTCGCGCAACCCGCGCAACTTGCTGCGCGTCGGTAGCCGCGCCGCGAATTCGAACAACCGATGGTCCAGGAACGGATATCGTCCCTCGACGCCGTGGGCCAACGAGACACGATCCCCTTGCGAGCTGAGGAGGTACGGCGACAGCAGCGTGACCATTTCGAGATAGGCGGCCCGATTGAGCGGTGACCAGCGCGAGAATGCCGCCGGAAGACTCGACCGCAGCTCTTCCAGCGGGTCGGCGTGCGCAAGCGCGTCTCGCAGCCCGCTCGAGTAGAACTGCTTGATGTGGGCCGTGAGCCCGAACCGCGGGAGGTGCGAGAACAGCGGGTCGTCCGGTCGCCCCGCTTCGAGAAAAAAGCGCCGCCACAACTCGCCCCCGCGCTGGTGCCCACCGAGATACGGATACAGCCGGTCGAACAGCCGCGGGCGCCGGCGCGACTGCGGCTGACGCATGCAGAACAATCGGACCGCCGTCTCCTTGAACAAGTCGTAGCCCAGGAACAGCTCGTCGGAGCCCTCCCCCGTCAGCACGACCTTGATGCCGTGCTGTCGTGTCAGACGCGCGAGCAACAACAGCGGCGCGGGGGCCGTGCGCACAAGCGGGGTCTCGGTGTGGCGGACCACTTCGGGGAACACCGACGCTACTTCCGTCGCACCGATCGTCTGGACGGCGTGACGGCTCCTCACCGCTCCCGCCACGAGCTGCTGGAACGCACGCTCGTCGAGCCGCGGATCCTCGAAGGTGACCGAGAACGTGCGCAACTGGTGCGGCGACTGCGCCGCCGCCAGGGAGCAGGCGATACTCGAATCGAGGCCGCCGCTCAAGTACCCCCCCACCGGGACGTCGGCGCGCAGACGCAGCGCTACGGCGCTGTGCAACAACTCGTCGAGCTGTGCCAACGCATCCGGCGATTCCTGCCCCGCTTCCGGATACTCGAAGCTGTAGTAGCGCTCGACCCGCAGGCGGCCGCCCTGCCACACCGCAAAACAGCCGGCCTCGAGCGACTGCACGCCCTGGAAGACGGTACGCGGCGGCCGCGCCGCCCAGAACGTGAAGACCTCGTCCAAGCCCCGCAGGTCGGGGACCGGCGCCACCTCTCCGCTCGCGAAGAGCGCCTTGATCTCCGACGCGAACACCAGGTCCCCCCCGGCCTCGCTGTAGAACAGCGGCCGGACACCGAACCGATCGCGGGCCAGTAGCACGGTCTCGTTGCGGCGATCGTAGATCGCGAAGGCGAACTGACCGTTGAGGCGCCCAAGCATGGAGGCCCCGGCCCCCCACTCTTCGTAGGCGTGGACCAAGACCTCGGTGTCACTGCGAGTGCGAAAGCGGTGCCCCAAACGCGTCAATTCGGCCTGGAGCTCGAGGTAGTTGTAGATCTCGCCGTTGAACACAACCAGCACCCGGCCGTCCTCGTTACCGAGCGGCTGGGCGCCGCCTTGCACGTCGATGATGCTGAGCCGTACATGCGCGAGCCCGACACGCGTGCCGCAAAAACGCCCAAATCCATCCGGACCGCGGTGTCGCAAGGCCGCGGCCATACGGTCGAGTACCTCGACCGTCACACCTCGCGGCTCACGCCGCGCGATTCCCGCCAGGCCGCACATCAGTCCCGCTCGGCGGCCGCCGGCGCCTGGACTTCCGGAACGGAGCCCGCCAGAAGCGGCGGGAGGTGGAGATAGCGGGTCGCCGCCCGCTTGCGGTCGATGTCCAGGAAGGCCCGCGCGATGGCGTCGACTTCACGGCCCAGCTCACCGGCCACCAGGGCGCATTCCTGCCCCCGATTATGGGCAAATAGCACCACGTCGAGCGCCTCAGTCGGAAGCGCGAAGTAGAACTCCTCTTGGGTTTGTGGCAAGGAGTATGTGTCCGTCGTGGGCGTTCGCTCGCAGATGGCCGGTGGCACGCCCAGGTATTCCGCCAGTGCGTACACCTGCCCCTTGTACAGGTGCGCGATCGGTTTGACGTCCGCCAGACCGTCGCCGCCCTTCACAAAGAATCCTTGATCGTACTCCAGCCGGTTGGGCGTGCCGAGCACGGCGTAGTGGAGCCGATCGGCGTGGTAGTATTCGAGGACCTTCCGCGTCCGTTGCTTGAAGTTGGTTGCCGCCACGATTTGGCGGTATTCGGCCGCCGGCAACCGGGCCTGACGCAGCGTCCCGTCGGGGAACTCGACGACGATATACGGAACGTTGAGGCGCTGCGCATCCATCGGACTGCCCGGCAGGACGACTTTGCACCGCCAGCCGTCGTCAAACTCGGGGACCACGCGCCGGATGGCTTCGTTCCGGCGCCAATAACAGCCGAAGGCGTCGAGAATCGGCCCGATATCCTCGATGGCGAACTCGATGCCCAGGGTTTCGGCCCATCCGCGCGCTAGCGGGAGACTCTCGGCATCCGACTCCCGCTCCGGCAGCAGCAGCCCGAATACCCGGCTCGCGCCGACAGCGCGCACGGCCAGCGCGGCGCAGACGGAGCTGTCCACGCCGCCGCTCATCGCGATCACGAGGCCGCGCCGCTGGAGCTGGCCGGTAAGCTGTTCGCGCAACCGGTCGCAAATGGCCGTAGTGGTCGCGGCCGGGTCGAGCGTCAACTGCGGCGCGAGACTCACTGCTGATGGTTTCGAATCATTCCAGCCGCTCCCGCTTGCAAGGATGGCGCCTCCCGCCGGACAGCGTCCGGCTGCCCCCTGGTACCCTTAATGCCCCGTACGACAACCACATAGGCCGAAGCTCGTGGGACGGAGGTAGGCCGCACTTGTCACGACGCGCAGCAACCGGCTGTTGCACTTGTGGGACGCCGCCGGGTGAACAAGGCGGGATACGATCGCTCACCACAGCCGCCGCTCTGTCGTCCCCTGGCACGGGCGATGCTGCCAGCGCATACCGATGGCGACTTACGTTGACCGCAACATCGCGAACCTGCTCTGGTCTGTCGCCGGCGCGCACGAGCCGTCCCCGGCCGTGATCGAGCGCGGACGCAAGACCAGCTATGCCGCGTTGCGCGAGCGCGCGGCGGCCATCGCTCGGGCGCTACTCGAGGGGGGCCTCCGCCCCAACGATCGCGTCGCGATCCTGCTCGAGAACGGCGCGGACGCCGTCGCGGCGTTCTTCGCCGTGGTGGCCGCGGGCGGAATCGCCGTCATCCTGAATCAAGCCCTGCGGCCCCGGCAAATGGCGCAGATGATGGGAGACTCAGGAGCGACGCTCCTCATCACGTCCGCGAACATACCTCCGGACCAAGGACCACCACTCTCTTCGGGCCAACGAGTGCTGCGGGTCGAAGACGTGTCCGGCGCCGCGGAAATCGCTCCGGTTTCCCGAGCCTCCGCCGACCCGGCACAGATCATCTACACTTCGGGTTCGACGGGCCCGCCGAAGGGCGTCGTCGTCAGCCACGGAAACCTCTGGGCCAGCATGCATGCCGTCACGAGCTACCTGGGGATCGTTCCCGGTGACCGCATCGCGGGAATTCTGCCATTCGGCTTCGTGTACGGCATGAGCCAAGTGCTGTGCGCGGTGGGGACTGGTGCCGCACTGGTGGTCGAGCGTTCACCCCTGGCCACGCGCCTGGTGGCCGAAATGCGTGCCCAACAGGTCACTGTTCTCGCCGCCGTGCCCCCGTTGTGGCTGCAGCTCCTGGCCGTACCGGCGTTCCGCGCGACGCCCCTGCCCGACCTCCGAGTTGTGACGAACGCCGGGGGACGTTTGCCCGTCGCCGCCGTCCGAGCCCTGCGCCAGACTCAACCCCAGGCGCAGCTCTTCCTGATGTACGGCCTGACCGAAGCGCTCCGCTGCACCTTCCTCCCTCCGGATGAGGTCGACCGCCGCCCGGACTCCATAGGGCGCGCCATCCCGGGAGCAACAGTGCTCGTCCTCCGAGATGACCTCAGCCCGTGCGCTCCCGCCGAAGTGGGCGAGCTCGTGCACTGCGGGCCCACGGTGACACTCGGGTACTGGAACGATGCGGAGGCGACGGCACGCGTGTTTCGGCCCGACCCCCGCGTCGCCGCAAACGCGGGGACCGGGCGAGTCGTGTTCACGGGCGATCTCGTGCGGCAGGATGACACTGGCTTTCTGTACTACGTCGGGCGCCGCGATCGGATGATCAAGACGCTGGGGTATCGCGTGAGTCCGGATGAGGTATCGGAAGTGATCTATGCCTCGGGGGAGGTTGCCGATTGTCTGGTCGTGGCTGAAGCCGATGAGCTGCGCGGGCAACGCATCGTCGCGCACGTGGTCCTAGTGGCGGGCGGGTCCCTGAAGAGTCTCGAGCGCCACTGCGGCCTCGAGCTGCCGCGCTACATGCAGCCGGCGCGGTTCGAGATACGCGACCACCTGCCGCGGCTCCCGAATGGGAAGCACGATCTCGCCGCGATCCGGGTGGTCTCTGCGCCCACGGGCAGCTCGCCCGGTGTTCTTGCATGATCGACAATCGTTTCACTTCGGCAACGACGCTCGCAAACACGCGGAGTCCGTCCAACCGGTCGCTCCGACGGCCTACCCGGCCCCGAGTAGCGTGCTACGCGGCAACGCGTTACGGCTCGCCGCCGGTCTGACCCACGCAGGCCGCCGCGAGGCACGAAACGATGGGCCTGGAACTTGCCTGTGACGAGCATCACGCAATCCGATCGACCACGATCGTGCGAACGTGCGCGACCCGATGGCTGGAGGCACCAGGCAATGTGCTCTGCTCCGCGTAGCGCCGCGCTAGCGGCCCTGCTCCCCTTGTTGGCGCTGGCCGCTTGCTCGAGCGGTAACGTCACCCGACCGCCCGGCGGTGAGGCCAATCTCATCGTTCAGGTCAACCTCGCGAGCACGGCGGTTGCCACGGTCGTGGTCGAAGTCTCGGCGCCTGACATTACCACGCCTCTCGTCTTCAACATCCCCGTCGCGGGAAACGTGGCCAGCGGCACCATAACCATCCCGGCAGGATCCAACCGCACCGTCGCGATCGGCGCCTTCAACGCCAGCGGCGTCGAGACGCACAGCGGATCCACGACGATCACGGTGCAGGCCGGAACCAACCCGTCCGTCTCCATCACGCTCACCCCGCTGACCGGGGACGTGCCGATCCAAGCGACCCTGGGAAGCTTCACGATCACCGTGACGCCGAACCCGACCCCGCTTTCGCTCGGTACTACGCCAACCGCTCAGCTGACCGCGGTAGTGCGCGATGCCCAGAACCAGCCGGTCATCGCTACCGTGAGTTGGGCCACGCACGATCCGGGAATCGCTTCCGTGAGTACCGCGGGATTGGTGACCGCGGTGGGTGCGGGCCAAACCAACATCTTCGCGACGTTTCAGGGGGCGGTCGGCTCCGCCGCGATCACGGTCGCGCCGTAGCGGCCGGGAGGCCTGGTGCATCCGGCACGCTCGTTAGTCCATCACGGCATCCAGCTTGGCGCGACGCTGACGTCACTGCTGGCGGCGGGCTCGTGCATCCCCCGTGAGGTTACCGAGCCCGACAGCCACGGTCAGATCGCGCTGCTCGTGAGGGCCGACGTGTCCGCGTCGGCCACGGTCGCGCGCCTCGTGGTGGAGGTAACGGCCGCCGACATCCCGAACCCGCTGGTGTTCAACATTACGATTTCCGGCGGCGTCGCCTCCGGTACGATCACGCTCCCGGCAGGATCCAACCGGACGATCACGATGCACGCCTTCGACACGGGAGGCGTGGAGACCCATCGGGGATCGGTGACGGTCACGATCCAGCCCGGGACCAACCCCGTTATTACGGTGTTGCTCGCGCCGCTGGCTGGCGATGTGCCGATCAACGCGACTCTCGGATCGTTCGTCGTTACGGTGGCGCCGACCGCGGACACCTTGGCCCTCGGGAGCACCGCAACGCTGACTGCCACGATAGTCGATGCCAACGGCGTTCCCGTGGCGGAACGGGTTGCGTGGGGAACGCTCGACCCTCGCATTGCGACCGTGGCGAGCACCGGCGACCGCACCGCGCAGGTCACTGCGGCTCAGCCTGGGGCCACTACTATCGTCGCGACGTTCGGTGGAAGCGGCGGCCCGGCCACCATCATCGTCTCCGCAACTCCCGGCCTCCAGTTGATCGCGAGTGGCCTGAGCGGACCTGTTTACGTCACACAACCGCTCGCCGACACGTCGCGCCTGTTCATCGTCGAGCGGCCGGGGCGGATCCGCGTGATGCATCATGGCACACTGTTGGTGACCCCGTTCCTCGACATCACCAGCTCGGTCTCGTCCGTGGGTGAGCGAGGCCTGCTCAGCATGGCGTTCCACCCAAACTATGCCCACAACGGTCAGTTTTTCGTCTATTACACCGACCTGAATGGCGCCGTCACGATAGCCCGCTACGCGGTGTCGGCCGATTCCAACGTGGCTGCCCCGAGCTCCGCGCAGACCATCATTTCCATCCCGCATTCGTTCACCAATCACAACGGTGGGCAGGTCGGGTTCGGTCCCGATGGGTACCTGTATCTGGCGCCGGGAGACGGCGGCACCGGAGGAGCCAATGGCCAGGACACCACCGTGCTCCTCGGCAAGGTGCTCCGCATCGATGTAAACGCCACCTCGCCCTATGTCGTCCCGGCCACGAATCCGTTCGTCGGTCGACTGCCCGCGAGACCAGAAATCTGGGCTTACGGCCTTCGCAATCCCTGGCGGTTCTCGTTCGACCGTCTGACGGGCGATCTCTACGTCGCCGATGCCGGTGAGAGCGCGTGGGAAGAGGTTGACTTTCAGTTCGCGGGAAACAGCGGTGGTCAGGATTACGGTTGGAATACCATGGAAGGCGCGCATTGCTTCAATCCGCCGACGGGGTGCGCGACCGCCGGATTGACGCTGCCTGTATTCGAGTACAGCCATGGCCTGAATGACGCGAACTGTGTGATCATCGGCGGGTACGTCTACCGAGGCCAGCGCCTTCCGATCCTCTCGGGACGGTACTTCTTCGCTGACTTTTGCGCCGGTTGGATCCACAGCATCCGCGTCCAGGGCGGTGTGGTAGTCGACCTCCAAGATCATACCCCGCAGTTCGGTACGTTGTCGTCCATCAACTCCTTTGGAGAAGACGCACTCGGAGAGCTCTACCTCACCGTGCAGAGCGGCAATGTGTATCGCATTGCGCCGCAATGAACCGGACGACGACCTGGCAGATGCCTGCGGACATTGCCGCCCCCCAAGAGCAAATGGGGGAACACGCCGCACACGTTTGGACGGCACACTCGGACGGCCATCCACGCCACATCTTTGATTTCCGGGCTCGCGCCGTCCTTTCCATCACCGTCGCCCTCGGTGTGTTGGTGGCGGTGGCTCCAGCCGTCCCGAGCCTCGTGCGTTCTCAAGCATTGCTCGTCGGACTCGGGGCGTGGACGGCAGTCGTCGCGTGGGGCACGGCCTGGGCCGTGCGGCTCGCAGGAGGCTCGCTCCGGCGAGACTTCACTACGGCGGCGACCGTGCTCGCGGTCGCCGGAATTGTCGCGACGGTCCTAGCGAGCACACACCTGGAAATCATCCGCGTCCTGTACAACCGTCCAGCACTGACCTGGAACATCGACTGGCGATTCCACGTCAACCATGCCCAGGCGATCGCACGCTATGGGGGTCTGGAACGTGCCCTGGACTATGCGGGCGCCGCGGTCGACTACCACGTCGGGCCCGCCTGGCTAGCCGGGGCGACAGAGCGGGTGCTCGGACGCGGCATCTACGCCGTCAGCTTCGGGCTGGTGCCACTCCTGTGCGTGCTGTCCACCGCATTCGCGGGGCTCTACGCCCTGCATGTTCACGGCATCCCCTATCGGCTCGCGGCGGCGGCCGCAGCGATCGCGCTGACCCTCCCGGGGCTGGGCGCGAGTCCACGCGATCTGTATTACGTCCTCGCGGCGAGGGACGTGGATGTGTTGACCAATGTCTGGGCCTATTGGTCGCTCATGCTCAACGCCGGTTTCGGCATTGCGGTGGGAACCGCGAGCCTCGTTCTCATGCTCGATCGGCGTTCGCGTGATTGGCAAATCGTACTCGCCAGTGTGGGCCTGGCGAGCCTGGTTGAGTTGAAGCCGCAGTTCTTCGCCGGCATCGGCTTGGTCGCCGGTCTAGTGGGAATCGCCTATCTGGTCAGCGATCGCGGACTTACGCGACGCGCTTCCCGGGCATTGGCCGCATGTGTCGCGGCGTTGGGACTGGGTCTCGTGCTCGCGACGCTGCTACCGTCCTCGATCTACGCTTCGTTTTTCGCCCAACCCGCCTGGGCACCGGGTCGAACCGGGTATGCACTCACCGAGCCGTTTACCAACGCGACTCTGCTCTTCGTCTTCGCGGTTGCCGTCTGGTGTGCGGCCGATCTCCCCAACAGCGGTCGCAGGCTGATCGGCACGGCCACGGTGACGTACATCGGGATGGCCGCGTTCCCTGGCCTGGGCGCCGCCAGGGTTCTAGTGCTGCTTGGGCTGGTGCTCTCGTCGTGGCTCATTTTGCGTCGATCAGCCCCAGACGCGATCCGCGCATACCGGTTGCCGGTGACCATCGCCGCTGGAATGGCGACTCTCATAGCCCTGTTCTATCTGGTGAGCTTTCCCGTGCGCGCCGACGTCGTGGCCCGGGCCCAACTCCTGGTGGAACCGACTTTTTCCACGCATGGCGGGCAACGCGACCTCGCTCAATCCTTGATTCCACTGCAGTTGCTGCTGGTCACGAGCGCAGTCGGACTCCTGGCGCTGCGGGTCGCTCACGGCACACCAGGGTGGCAGCGTGTCTTCTGTGCAGCCGGCGCGTTGAGTGTCCTGTCGCTGTTAGCGCTCGTCGCTTTTCATTTCGCACGCCCAGAGCGCGGGCATGAAACAGCGGAGGACCTGGGTCTGCTGCAGACATTGCAGCAAGTGCCACGCGACCGTGAGTTGCTGATCGCGAGCGACCTGGCCGATCCCGCCGAGAACTATCGACGACCTCTCCGCGCGTTCCTCCTGACGGCCTATCGAGGCCACGCCTTCTACGTGGCAAATCTGCGCTACGTCCATTTCATCAGACCCGATGCCCAACGACGGCTCGCCGAGCTCCGGGCATTCTTTGGATCGCCGTGGTCTCAGTGGCATGAGGAGTGGCTGCGACGCAAGGGGGTCGGCTACGTGTTGGTCAGCGATCGCTGCCTGCCCGTCTGGTACAATCAGCCGGGCGTGCCGCTCCAGTCCATTGCCCGACACGGGCACTGGACCGGTTACGCGGCGCACGAAGCCAAAGGGCTGGAGGGGCTCGCCGCCATGCCGATTGCGCACGAGCTCACGCCACGTTTCGGCGCTCAGGGATGCCTCGCGTTCCGCGAGACAGGGTCCTGAAGCACTCCGGATGAGGACCGCCCACCCCTCCCTGTCCGTGGTCATCCCGGCCTACAACGAGGACGCACGCCTAGAGCCCACGCTGCGCGACACCATCCGGTACTTCCGTGGCCGCCGGCACGAAGTCGAAGTGATCGTGGTAGACGACGGGAGCGTCGACCGCACGAGTGTTCTGGTCGATCGCCTCTCCGGTGAATTCGACGAAATCAGGTTGATGCGGCTGCCGGTGAATCGCGGTAAGGGATACGCGGTTCGCACCGGCATTGTCAATGCGCGTGGCGCCCAGATTCTTTTTATGGACGCGGACGGAGCAACCCCCATCGCCGAGATCGAGCGGCTGGAGGCGGCCGTCCTGAGTGGATGTGACGGCGCGATCGGTTCACGCGCCGTGCGCGCGCAGGATGTGCAGGTGACCGCCCGATGGTACCGGCGATTGATCGGCCGGGCATTTCACTTTCTCGTCAGCACCCTCACCGTCCGGGGCTATCGCGACACGCAATGCGGGTTCAAGCTGTTCAACGCCCCGGTGGCGCAGGACCTGTTCTCGCGGATCCGGATGAACGGCTTCAGCTTCGACGTCGAGGTCCTGCTGATGGCGCGCTATCGGCGTTATCGCATCGCAGAGATCCCGGTCAACTGGACCCATCGGCCAGGCTCGCGAGTCAACATGCTACTGGACCCGCTTCGGATGCTTCGCGACCTATTCATCATTCGCGCGCACATGCTCCGCGGTAACTACGCAACGCCACATGTCGCCGTTGGTCATGGAATGGCCGCTCGCAGCTGACCCGTTCCAGACGAGCGTCACTCCCCAATCTCGACCGTGATGCCGTCTCTTCTGAGTTTGCCGAGCAGCCACGCCTCCACTCGCGCGGTGACCTCCACCACGCCGTCCACATGAGCTTCCTGCAGCACTTCCGACTGGCGGTGCAGCGCCGCGAGCAGCTTGCCGTCATCGAGCGGCACCCGGATGCGAGCGACGGGCCGGAGCGCCTGGGCAGAGGTTCGCAATGCACTCCGTAAACCCTCGACTCCCCGTAACGGCGGAGCGGGAAGTGCGGAATGCGGAAGTGCCGAGGCGAGGATCGAGTGCGGGTACCGCTCCCGTGCCTGGGCGAGAAAGGCCTCCGGGTCGGGAAGGAGATCCGCCTTGTTGAACACGTGAATGGTCCGTTTGCGGTCCGGGGAGGCCGCGCCCCGCTCTCCGCCCCGGCGTTCGTAGAGCCCCATCTCTTCCAGCACCGCTTCGACGACTTCCAGCTGCTCCTGCCAACTCGGATGTGCCGCATCGATGACGTGCAACAACAGGTCGGCCCCGCGCGCTTCCTCGAGCGTCGCGCGGAACGAGGCCACCAGGTGGTGCGGCAGCTTGCGGATGAACCCGACGGTGTCGCTGATTCGGAACCGGTACCCCTCGCCCACGTCCACCTCGCGGGTGAGCGTGTCGAGTGTGGCGAACAGCCGGTCTTCGACGAAAATGTCGTGCCCCGACAGGGCGCGCAGGACGCTCGACTTGCCGGCGTTGGTATAGCCCACGAGCGTGGCGGCGGGGAGGTCGCGACGCCCCTGGCGCTGGTTGGCACGATGGTCGGCCACGTCCTCCAGCCGCCTCTTGAGGACGGAGATCTTACGGCGGATCACCCGGCGGTCGGTCTCGAGCTGCGTCTCGCCCGGTCCCCGCAGCCCAATACCACCCCGGATGCGGGAGAGGTGGGTCCACATGCGGGTCAGTCGAGGGAGCAGATACTCGAGCTGGGCGAGCTCCACCTGCATCTTGGCTTCGGCACTCCGCGCCCGAGTCGCGAAGATGTCCAGGATCAACTCCGTGCGGTCCATCACGCGCACAGCCAGCGCCTTCTCGAGATTGCTCCCCTGTACGGGCGAGAGCGGCTCGTCGAAGAGCACGAGCGTGCAGCGAGCGTCCTGCAGGACGCCCTTCAACTCTTCCACCTTCCCTTGTCCCAAGTACAGCTTCGGCGTGGGTGCCTCGAGCCGCTGGTAGGTCCGGCCTACGACTTCGGCGCCAGCGGTGTCGGCGAGTCGACGCAGCTCGTCGAGATGCTCGTCCACCTGCACCGCGTCCGCCGATCCCTTGCGGGGGGCGCCCACCAAGAGTGCCCGCTCGATGGGCGGTTGGATGTCGATTAGCTGACGGATGTGGGGACGCTCCTCGTCACTGTACCTGTCCCAAATCTACAGCCCGCGCTCGGTCATTTCAGCAGCTTCCTCAGGGGGACGTTCCCCTTCCCGGTCAGCGCGACCCTGCGGTCCCCGAGCGGCGTCTCGAGCTGGACCGCGCCGGTGATCGCATACCCAAGCGCCTGCCGCGTAACCAGCGCCTTCGCTCCCGCTCCCAGGCCCGCCCACTCGAACCGCACGGGCACCAGGATCCGGCTGTGATTGGTGGGTGACAGATCGAGCGGGCGGTCGAGCAGGGCATCGCCGAAGTGCGTGCCTTCGAGGTCGATGCCGACCTCGAGTCGTGTCGAGCGAAGCCGGTAGTCGTTGGGGTTGTAAACGTCGAACACCAGGTTGAAGGTCCCGCCGGTCAGGCCAACCCCGGTGACCTCGATCTCCTGCAGCGAGATGTCCGGCTCGGTGAACGACAACCGGCCGAGCGTCGCGCAGGCGGCCAGGAGCAGAAGGGCGGACAGGCCCACGACTCTCATCCGTCCGCCTGACCGCCCGGCCGGGTGGCCGCATTCTTGAGGTCCGCCCACCATTCCATCCGTTTCTTGATGTCCCTTTCGAATCCGAACTCCGTGGGCTCGTACCAGCTCGCCCCCCGCAACGCCTCCGGCAAATAGTCCTGCGGGACGTAGGCGTGCTCGAACGCGTGCGCGTACTTGTACCCCGCGCCGTACCCAAGCTCCTCCATGAGCTTGGTCGGGGCATTGCGGATATGCAGCGGCACGGCTTCGGCCGGATGCGCCGCGGCGGCGTCCATCGCTTGGCCGAATGCCGCGTACACGCGGTTCGACTTCGGCGCGGTCGCGAGGTACACCACGGCCTCGGCGAGCGCCAGCTCACCCTCCGGCGACCCCAGGAAGTGGTAGGCGTCTTTCGCGGCGAGCGCGAGCGCCAGGGCCCGCGGGTCTGCGAGCCCCACATCCTCGGCGGCGATGCGGACCAGGCGGCGCCCGATGTACAGCGGGTCCTCGCCGCCCGCGAGCATGCGGGCCAGCCAGTAGAGCGAGCCCTCCACGTCCGACCCACGCACGGCCTTGTGCAGGGCGGAGATCAGGTTGAAGTGCTGCTCACCGGACTTGTCGTAGGCCGGGAGCGGGCGCTCCAGCACAGCGACGACCTCGGCCCGCCCGAGGGGGAGCAGGGAGCGGGGAGCGGTCCCCACACGCTGCAGGACCGCCTCCAACGCGTTAAGGGCCCGGCGAGCATCACCCTGTGCATACACGACCAGGGCGTCTCTCGCCTCATCGGAGAGTACAGCTCCCCGCTCCCCGCTCCCGGTCTTGTCGAGCGCCCGCTCGATCACCAATCGGATGTGCTCGTCTCGTAACGGCTCGAACACGAACACCCGACACCGGGAGAGCAACGGGGCCGTCAGCTCGAAGCTCGGGTTCTCGGTCGTGGCTCCGATCAGCGTAATGATCCCGTTCTCAACCCACGGCAGGAACGCGTCCTGCTGGGCCCGGTTGAAGCGATGGATCTCGTCGCAGAAGAGAATCGTGCCGCGGCCTTCGTACTTGAGGCGCTCTTCGGCCTCCTTGATGATCTCGCGCACCCGCCCCACGCCTTCGGTCACCGCGGAAAACGGCTCGAAGTGGCGGTCGGTGTAATTGGCGACGAGGCGGGCGAGTGTGGTCTTGCCGGAGCCGGGCGGCCCCCAGAAAATGCACGATCCCACGTCGCCGCGGCGGATCAGCTCGCCCAGAGGCCTGTCGGGCCCGAGGAGGTGCTCCTGACCGAGGAACTCCTCGAGTGTGGTGGGACGCATCCGGGCCGCGAGCGGCTCCGCGGAGCGGGAGAACAGAGTCGGGTCAGTCATTCACAGACCTCATGACACCCGCTCGAGCACGACCTTGGTGACGTAGAAGGCCGCCGCGCCTGCGAAGAAAGCGCCCGGCAGCTTCCAGCCGGGCTTGCCTTGAAATTCCGGGACCAGATTCGAAGCAGCCACGTAGATCGTGACCCCCGCGGACAGCGCCAGCCCATGATGCACCAGGAACGAGATGTGATCCGTGAGTACCACGCCGGCGAGCGTGGCCACACCCAGCATCGCCGCCGCGCCGATCGCCTGCCCTCCCGACCGCCCGCCCGCCATCATCAGGCTCGACACGGTCACGCCTTCCGGCAGCTTGTGGAGGAATATGGCGACGAAGACCATCATGCCGAGCGCCGGGCGAACGAGAAACGCACTGGCGATGGCGACACCGTCGAAAAACGTATGTAACAACAGCCCGACCAGTGCCGACGGGCCGGCGACCGGGTTGACGGCGTGCGTCTCCTCGCCGAAGTGGAAGTGTGGGGTGAGAGTGTGTTGGGTGAAATGCACGGCCAGGTAGCCCGCCAGGACCAGCGCCGGGGCCGCGGCACCGGAGCGGGCGAACGCCTCGGGCAACACCTCCACCAGGGCCACGGCCAGCATGAAGCCCGCGCCGAATGCCACGAAGTGCTCGATCAGAACGAGCTCGCGCGCCGCGCGTCGCGTCACGGCGAGCGCCCCGACGACGTTGCCCAGCGCGGCAATGAGGGCGTACCCGAGCGCGTTAGACACGGGAGAGCAGGTAATCGCGCGTGTTGCGGGTCGGATCCTCGAGCACCTCCGCGAGCAGCCGCTCGAGGGTCTCCCCCACTTCGGGTCCGGGCCGAACGCCCGCCGCCAGGAGGTCGTCGCCCTTCAGCGCGAGATCCTTTACGGCGAGGGGGTTCTTTGCGGCGCGGATGGACTCGACGACCTTCGGGAGCGGGGAGCGGGGAGCGGTACCTGCCGTCAGCAGGACGAGCAGGTCGTCGGCATACTCACCCACCTGTGAAAGCCAGCGCCGCACCTCGGGAACATGCTTCGGGTCGGGGTACTTGTCGCGCCACTGCCCGACGGCCCGCCCGCGCTCGATGTCCCGGTTGGAGGACTTGAGGCGGGTCAGCAGCGAGGCCGGATCGGAGGCGAGGAACGCCGTGATGAGCACCGGGTCGCGCGGCAGCTTGTCGAGCGCGTTGAGGGAACCGCTCCCCGCTCCCCGCTCCCGAATCTCCGGCAGCCATATGCGCGCTGCGCCCACGTCGATCCAGAGCGTCAGCAATTTCGACACACGGGCGGCCGTCGCGATCCCCTTGAACCATTCGTCCCGTACCCGCTCGGCCGAGAGCTGCGCCAAGCCTTGCACGTTCGCCTTCGCCGCCTCCAACGTCCGGGCGTAGATCCGGAACTCGAAGCGCGCGCTGAAGCGCAGCGCCCGCAGAATCCGCAGGTAGTCTTCCTGGAACCGCCAGTTGGCGTCCCCCACCGAGCGGATCAGCTTGTGCTCGAGATCGTCGGCGCCGTGAAACGGATCGCGCCATTCGTGCCGGATGGGGTGGTACGCGATGGCGTTGATCGTGAAGTCCCGGCGCGCCAGGTCATCCATCAACGACACGCCGAACTCCACCACCGCGTGCCGCCCGTCGGTCTTGATGTCCTTGCGGAACGTGGTGACCTCGTGCTGGCGGTTGTGCTGGTCGAGCACCGCAACGGTGCCATGCTCGATTCCCACCGGCACCGTGCGCTTGAACAGCCGGCGTACCTCGCCGGGCGGCGCCGCGGTCGTCAGGTCGAAGTCGTGATTCTCGACGCCCAACAGGTTGTCGCGGATCGCGCCCCCGACGCACCACGTCTCGTAGCCCGCGCCTTCCAGCTGCTTGGCGATCTTCAGGACGGCGTCGGGGATCGGCAGCCGGGCGGGAAACTCCATGCCCTTCCTTATCCCTCGAGGATCACGGCGGCGGCGGCGACGCCGGCGCTGTGGGTGAGCGTGACGTGCAGCTGTTTCACGCCCCGCGCGCGTGCGCGCTCCGCCGCCTGCCCGCTCAACGCCAGGCGGGGCGCGCCACCGTCCGCTCGTTGCACTTCCACCTGCAGGAACGACACCCCCTGGCTCCATCCCGTCCCCAGTGCCTTGAAGCACGCTTCCTTGGCGGCGAAACGGGCGGCCAGCGCGTCGGCCTTGTCGGCCCGCCCGGCGCAGTCGCTGCGCTCGGCCGCCGTGAAGACGCGCTCTTCGAACGTCGCTTGGTCGGCGAGCAGCTCGCGCACCTTCGCCACCTCCACCACGTCGAGGCCGATGCCCACGATCATCCGCAGAGCACGCTCCCCCCGTTCACGTTGAGGATCTCGCCCGTGATGTGCCCGGCCAGGTCGGAGCAGAGGAACACGATCGGCCCCGCACAGTCCTCCGGGCTCGCCAAGCGGCCGAGCGGGATGGTTCGCACGATCTCCTGCTTCCCCTTTCCCGCCTCCCGTGCAAACGGCGTCGCCGACATCTCCGTGTCGACCCATCCTGGCGCGACGCAGTTCACGTTGATCCGGCGCGGCGCCAGCTCGACGGCCAGGGACTTGGTGAACGAGATGACCGCGCCTTTCGTGGCCGCATAGTCGGCGTGGAACGCCTCGCCGCGCTGTCCGGCCGTGGACGAGACGAGCACGATCCTCCCGCCGTCTGGAAGGAGCGGAATGGCGGCGCGGCAAACGTACAGCACGCTGTCCAGGTTGGCGCGCAGCGTCCCGCCCCACTGCGCGTCGGTCATGGCGGCCACGGGCACTTCGTCGGAAGGCCAGATCCCGTGGTTCACGATCAGGAGCTCGAGGCCCCCCAGGCCCTGGACCGCCTCGTCCACGGCCCGCCCGGCGGCCGCCGGGTCGCCCAGGTCACCGGCGACGCCAATCGCCGGCCGGCGCAGGCGTCGCACCCCCGCGAGCGTCTCATCCGCCTCCGCCCGGCGGCTCCGATAGCCGACGGCGACGCCCGCCCCCGCTTGCGCCAGCATCAGCGCCGTCGCGCGTCCGATGCCGCGTCCCCCACCCGTCACAAAAGCACGCTTGCCGGAGAGGTCGATCACCGCCCCTCACCGAGTGCGGAGTGTGGAATGCGGATTGCGGAATTGCAGTGAGAGGTCATTAGGGTCACGACCTCACTGTGAAACTCCGGGTTCCGCACTCCGGATTCCGCATTCACCCGCGCAGCTGAGCTTCCACGAGCTCGCAGATCACGTGCTCGATCGCGAGGTGGATTTCCTGGATTCGCGCGGTGTCGTCCGAGGGGACGATCAGCACCATGTCCGCCAGGTCCTTGAGCCGACCGCCCGCGTGCCCGAGGAAGCCCACGACAGTCACCCCGCGCGCCTTCGCCGACTGCGCGGCGCGGATCACATTGGGGCTTTCTCCGCTCGTCGAGTGGAGCGACAGCACGTCGCCGGCGCGCGCCAGGGCCTCCACCTGACGTGCGAATACCTCGTCGAACCCCATGTCGTTGGCACACGCGGTGAGAAGCGAGCTGTCGGTGGTGAGCGCGATGGCGCGCAGCGCCGGCCGGCTGGATTGGTAGCGCACGACGTACTCGGTCGCGAGATGCTGTGCGTCTGCCGCGCTGCCGCCGTTGCCGGCGAAGAACAACGTTCCGTCGGCGCGCAGGGCGGCGACGTACGTGTCGGCGATCGTCGCGATCGTCTCGGCCTGCTCCTCCCCGACCCGCGTCGCCAGCGCCGCCAGGGCCGTGAGCCCCGCGCGGGCCTGCTCGGCGGGCGTCACTCGA
>Ga0137415_10000387_pt1 | contig 41524 bp, 36 predicted proteins | sample CZODoug3_1_1_16f_FD_183082 | JGI IMG/M metagenome (GOLD analysis project Ga0137415, IMG submission 183082) | Vadose zone soil fungal communities from Angelo Coast Range Reserve, California, USA - CZODoug3_1_1_16fungal (Hybrid Assembly) | ecosystem: Environmental > Terrestrial > Soil > Vadose...
TTCGGTGCGCTCAAGTGCCCTTCTCCGTCGTCCCCTGAATTTTTTCCTCTTCTCTTCGACCCATTCAGGCTAACACAAAGGCGACAAAAGTGTAAAGGAATGTAAAGAGCCGACGGTGACGGAAGCTCTCGAACAAAACCGCAGTAATTGGCTGGAGAAACGAGAAAGCCGGGCGTTAACCCTTGGCAAGGTCTTTAATCTGCTTTGCGCGCTTTTCGATTTGCTGGGCTTTCTTTACGATAGAAATGGATAACGTGGCCGTGGCGTCCGTTTTATCGACCTGTTCCTTGAGTTCGGAGACCATTTCATAAAGCTTGGTGATGTCCGTTTTGATCTCCAGCTGGTTGGCCCGCGCAATGGCCTTGGGGTCGAGCTGGCTGGGGTCGTCCACGGTGTTTCGGTTGGGATCCCGGCCGTTGGGGTAAACCTTAGCCTTCGGCGGGGTTCCCGGTCCCTGCAGCCCGGCGAGAAGGGGTTCCACGGCAAAGCCGCCGGCCACGCCCACCAATGCCGTCAATAAACGTCGTCTTGACTCCGGCATAGTCACCTCCTTGAAGCAGCTCGCCGACCAACAGGCTGGTCGTGGGTACTGCTGCCGAAAGCGAAACCACTACTGGCTAGGTTTAGACGCTTTTTTGTTCTGGCGCAAGGTTGGAAATAAAAATGGGCGGAAACGAGTCTACCGTTCAGCCGTCTATCAGGGATGGGCGAATTCTATGTTGCACTGGCCGGGTAAATCCGGTTCAATGCTTGGGCACATTATTAGGGGGAGAAGGCGATGAGAAAACAATTTGCTGTTTTGGCGGCGGGGTGTCTGGCTCTGGGATTGATGGCGGTTCTAGGCTCCGCGCAAATGGATAAAGCTTCGAGACCTAGTCCGGCGGCGAAAGCCAGTTGCGCGCTGGCCGATGGAAAGACGATCACCGTGGATTATTCGAGCCCACGCGCCAAGGGCCGCAAGATTTTTGGCGGATTGGTTCCTTATGGCGAAGTGTGGCGGGCGGGAGCCAATGAGGCGACCACTTTCGTGACCACTGCTGATCTGATGGTTGGCGGGACCCATGTGCCTGCCGGCAGTTACACTATTTTCGCGATCCCCAACAAGGACAAATGGACGTTGGTTATCAGCAAGAAAACCGGTGAATGGGGCACCGCGTACCCAGGTCCGTCGGAAGATCTGGCGCGAATCGATATGAAGGTTTCGGCGCTGCCAGCAGCCGTCGAAAATTTCACGATTGCGTTCGGCAAGGCTCCGAAAGGCTGCCCCCTTATCATGGAGTGGGAAACCACCCAGGCGTCCGTGGACATATCGAAGATGTGACAGCGTACTCCGAAAAAATCAAAAGGCGCGTACTGCTATCGGGCGCGCCTTTTTGATTTTTGCTCCGCCTGACAAATTTGAGAACTCTAGGAGTTGTGCTGAAGTCGTGTCATCCCGCGATCGACGAGCATTACTGCGCCAATGACCAGGGCGGCGGAGAGGAGCACATTTAAAGTGACCGCCTCGCCCACGAAGAACCAACCGAATAAAACAGCGACGATGGGGTTGACGTAAGTATGAGTGGCGACGAGGGTTGGGGAATAATGCTCGAGAAGCCAGTTGTAGGCAGTGAAAGCCACAACCGAGCCGAAGAGGATGAGATAGCCGAGCGCCAGCCACGAACGCAACGAAACCGACGCGAACGAAAACCCTCGGTATTCACCAACGGCGGTGCCCACCAAAAGCAGCTGCAGCGAGCCAGCCAGTAAAGAGAGCGCCGACAGGAGAAGCGGATGCCCGGAGAGATGCGAGCGCCGGGAGTAAACAATCCCGACGGACCAGGAAAGGGCTCCCAATACGATCGCGAGTGAGCCGACGAACACGCCGGGGCCGGAATTCAAGGCGCTTCGGCCCATCAGCAGGCCGACGCCCCCGAATCCCAATAGAATTCCGGCCAAAAGCGCCGCGTTCAAGCGCCATTGCCGCACGGCGATAGAGCTAAGCAAGAAAACCCAGATGGGTTCGCTAGCGATAAGCAGAGAAGCGAGGCCAGACGGCACTTTTTGCTCCGCCCAGTGAAGCGTGCCGTGGCCAATCAGAAAAAAGAACGCGCCGATGATAATGCTCGCACGGACTTGCGCCCAGGTCGGTCGAAGACGTTTTGCCAGGCACCAGATGAGAAGAATCGTGCCGGCGATCAAGTGGCGGAGACCGGCGGTGTAGAGCGGTGGAATCGTCTCGACGGCGTAACGAATGGCTAGATAGGTGGAACCCCAGATGAGATAAATGGAGAGGAAAGAAAAGATCACCGTAAAGCGATTCAAGCGCAGGCGGGCGGGGACGCTAACGGTCGGAAGTCCTTCGGCGACGGTGACGGATTTCATGGACATCATTTCACCAGGGAACAGCCGAACTAAGCGCGGACGCGGGGTTCGAGCTTCCGTTGTTGTAATGCTCTAAAAGTGTTATGCTCATTACAGTAGTATAGGGAATTGACTGTAACGAGTCAAGTCTATTTAGGTCATTACAATGAGCACCGGCCGCGACATCTTCCGGGAGGCGGGGTTCGGCAAGGTTGCCCCGTGGGTCGACCTCGTCAACAGCGAAGAATGGAATGGCTTCGGGCAATTCACCGATCACCTTACAAATCCGTATTGGCTCGCCACGTTCCTCAAGCATTGGGAGCTTTATCCCTTTCCTTCGAAGGACGTTCCTCGCCACAAACTGGCACGCTTGCGCGGCCTGCTGCGCCGCGCGGCGGAAAAACTGGCCTCGGGCGGCTTCATCAGTCGCAGCGAACTTTCGGCTTTGAATCACGTGATGAACGTACCGGTATGGCAAAAGCTCGTACAGGACCAAAATGGGTTCCGAGCGGAAACGATTCCAGTGCGAAGCGACTGGACTTGGGTCATCGCACGGATTGCGGCTTCGTTTGCAGAAATGCTGGCAAACCAGGAAGTGGAGCGTATTAAAGTGTGCGCCAATTTCGATTGCCGCTGGGTTTTCCACGATCCGACCAAGGCCAGGACTAAGCGTTGGTGCGACGACCGAACCTGCGGTAACCGCGCCCGCGTCCGCCGCGCGCGGGTACGGAAACGAAAAGCCTAACGAAGAAACTCCTGCGTTCGCTCGGCCCGCAGTCCATTCTTCTGACTTGTACTTAGGAATTCTTACGGCGAACGAGCGCGAGAAACTCGTCGCGAGTCTGCTTATTGTGACGGAAGGCCCCGAGCATGGCGCTAGTCACGGCCGAACCGTGTTGCTTCTCCACGCCGCGCATTTGCATACACAGATGGCGGGCTTCGATGATTACGCCGACGCCCTGAGGAGCGATTTTTTCCTCGATGGCCTGCGCGATCTGACTGGTCATGCGCTCTTGGATCTGCAGGCGGCGGGCGAACATATTGACCACGCGCGCAATTTTGCTAAGACCCAGAACACGTTTGTCCGGCAGATAAGCAACGTGGGCCTTGCCGAAGAAGGGCAGCAAGTGATGTTCGCAGAGGCTGAAAAACTCGATGTCTTTAACGATGACCATCTCGTCGTAAGCCACGCTAAACGTCGCGCCGTTCAAAATATGATCCAGGTTCTGGTGATAGCCGCTGGTTAAATACTTGAGCGCTTTCTCGAAACGCTCCGGCGTCTTGCGCAGCCCTTCGCGATTCGGATCCTCTCCGATGATCTTGATGATCTCGCGCACGTGGCAGGCAATCCTGCGCGCATCGATTTCCTTCTGATCGTTCAGCAGAATTTCTTCGGTTGGCTTGGTCACGATCGGTTCCCCTCCAGGTTGTCCCCTGCGTACTCGAAGCTATTGTTTCCAGTCTCCTGGACGCGGATGCGCTCGAGCTTCGCGTGGGGAAAAGACTTCAAGCGCCGGTAAATCTCGATGCATAAATTCTCGGTGGTCGGTACTTTCTCGAGAAATGCAGGAACATCTTCATTGAGCGACTTGTGATCGAATTCCTCGAGCACCTGGCGTTCGACGAACGCGTCCAGATCGGCGAGATTCGCGATCATACCCGTGGCAGCGTCTATGTTTCCCGACATGCTGACTTCCACCGCATAGTTGTGCCCGTGGCCATGGGGATTGTTGCACTTTCCAAAAACCCGGCAATTTTCTTCTTCGCTTAGCTGCGGACTATGCAGCCGGTGCGAAGCGGAGAATCGATAGCGGCGGCCGAGTTCAATCTTGAGTGCCTCGCTCATGACTTCCCTGCCCCATTCGCGCCGCTGCGATAACAATCGGCAAAGAGGTCGGGCGACTCGTAGAGCCGCACGCGATGCAACCGCCCTTGCGTAATTTTCGGTTCGAGCAATCGCCAGATCACTGTGGCGATATTCTCACACGTCGGAATCTTTCCGGCCAGTTCGGCGACTTCGTAATTGAGATGGCGATGATCCATGCGCTGCATGATTTCGCGGTCGAGAATCTCTTTTAGTTCTTTCAAATCCAGCACCATGCCGGTCACCGGATCTGGCTCGCCCTCGACGGTTACTTCGAGCGTGTAATTGTGTCCGTGGCCGTGCGGATTATTGCATTTCCCAAAAATTCGGCGATTCTCCTCCGCCGAAAGACTCGGATTGTGATAGAGGTGCGAAGCCGCAAACTCGATTTTTCGCGTGAGAAGAACCATGGGTATTCGCCTATTTTACCGCTTCGGGCGTTCCAACTGAGTATTCTCGGCCCTTCCATTGGATTCTTCCATTTACGTGACTCCGATAGGACGCCCAGAGCACACCAACGTACAGCGCCACGGCAGGCACGTAATAAAAGATGAAGGAGAAGGGGTATTGGTTACGGGCGAGATCGAGGCCGTAGCTGGTTTGGCGGGCGATCAGGAGCAAAACTCCCACGAAAAAGAGAAACGGAAACTTCAGCCCCAGCGCGATGACGACCAGCGGAATCCAGGGGAGGTTCGACTCCATCTCGCGGAAAACCGCCCAGGGTGTGCCGCCCATCAAGCGATAGAGATTCTTCTTCCAGCCTTGCCACATGGCTTGAAAGGAGCGGTACATGCGCACGCGGACGATCCCCTTGCCGGAGCCGAATGAGATGCGATGGCTCGCGGCCTTCACGCGCATGGCGAGGGCTACGTCTTCGAGCACTTCCCCAGCTACGGCGGAGTGGCCGCCGATAGCGTCATAGACATCGCGGAGCATCATCAGAAACTGGCCGTTGGCTGCAGCTGCGGTTGAGCTTGGATCATTTACATTTTCATACGAGAAGCGCTTCGCCAGCCTCAAGTAGATGAATGGAATCAGGGCCTTCTCATACCAGGTCATTGTGATTTGCTCGGGAGAAAACGAGACCAGAGCAGCACCATGTTCTTGCGCGATATGAAGTGCGCGGGAAACGGAGTCTGGCTCGTGCTCCGCGTCGGCATCGGTGAACAGCAGCCACGGACTCTTTGCCTGTTGTACGCCAACCCAAAGGGCATGGTTCTTGCCAACCCATCCATCGGGCAATTCGCCGGATTCCAGCAGGCGCAGGTGCGAAATTTTCTCCATGAGGCTGCTTACGACAGTAGCGGTCCCGTCCGTGGATTGATCGTTGACCACCAGGATTTCCGCAATTTCCGGCTGGTTCGCCAGAGACGCAATGCATGCCGCAATGACAGCCTCCTCGTTTCGGGCGGGAACAATGACCGTCACGGAGCCTGCAGTCGCCGCTGCGACGAGTGTTCCGGTGCTAGACGAATTGTGATCGGCACGGTACATACTCTATTGGATGCGGAGGTTCGGTTCCCGACTGCGGAAGATTGGGCTATTATAGCATTCGATGAGAATCCTTCGAAAAATTGCAGCTTGGGGAGTGCTGGCGGCGGCGATAGGCGTAGTGATGCTTTTTGCGATGCCGACCTACCGCCAAGGTGAAGCCTCAATTGCCGGCACGACAGCGCGAGACTTTTCGGTGGATATCGCGGGGAAACCTGCGCATCTGACCGACCTAAAAGGCAAGGTCGTGATTCTGAATTTCTGGGCGACCTGGTGCCCGCCGTGCGTCGAGGAAACTCCCGCGCTGAACCGATTGCAAAAACACATCGAGGCGCGGGGCGGTGTCATTCTGGGAGTTGCTGCCGACGAGGATCCTGCAGCTTATGAAAAATTTCTCCGCGAACAGGGCGTAATCTTCCCGACCTATCGCGATCCGCTCACTCGAGACAATCATTCGCCCATCGCCCAGTCCTATGGCACTTCGATGTATCCTGAAACTTACGTGATCTACCGCAACGGCAAGATCGCTCGCAAATTCGTTGGGTTCCAGCAGTGGGATTCGCCGGAGATGCTGGCGTATTTCGACTCCATCCTGGGGCAGACCTGAGTCTCCTCCTGAACGTATTATCTGCGCTGTCATTCTGAGGCGAGCTGGTGAGGTTCGCCGAAGAATCTCAGGTAAATCCTCAACTGAGATGCAACTGTGGTTGAGATCCTTCGCTTCGCTCAAGGATGACAAAACGAGGAAGGAAGCGCGGGTTGGGTCGAGGCTGGGTTATCCAAGTTCACTCGTAGCGGAGGGCTTCGACGGGATCGAGTTTGGCGGCTTGCATGGCGGGGAGCCAGCCGCTGATCACGCCGACGACGACCAGGATGATTGTGGACAGCATCATGGTGACGAACGACAGAGTGAGGCGGATGTCCACTTTGCCGGAGTCGTCTTCATAGGCGGGGCCGAGGAACGGCAGCGTGCCGATTGCCGAAGTGATGGCCGCGGAGAGCAGCATGCCGATCACTCCGGCGGCTAGCGTCATGACTAGTGCCTCCAGCAAGAACTGCCAGCGAATGTGGGATTTTTTCGCGCCGAGCGCGCGTCGGAGACCGATTTCGCGGACGCGTTCTTCAACGGAGACGAGCATGATATTCATCACGCCGACGCCGCCGATACCCAGCGTGAGTGCGCCAACAAAAAAGAGCAGCGCTTCGATGCCCAGCGTGATGCCTTCGTAGATGGGCTTGAACTCTTCGCGGCCGAACATGGTGATGGCGCGCTTGTCGCTGGGTGAGAAGTGCTGGCGGTTGGCGATGGCGGCGCGGAACTGCTGCATGGCGTCGGCTTCAAAATTTGGCGCGACGGGTTCGAACAGCATCACGCTGGCATAGCGCGCGTCCCACAGGTCGCCCGCCGTCGTGTACGGAATGAAAACAGACTCATCGTCGCTCGTAAAATAATTGCTGTCGGAAAATTTCGTGTCCATGGAACCGACGACCGTGAACTTGACACCGTCGATGCGCACGGTTTCGCCGATGGCCGGAGTACCGCTGAAAAGTTTCCTGCGCAGGATGGCACCGAGAAAAGCCACGCGGCGGCGCTCCTCGATATCTTCGGGAGAGATCCAGCGGCCTTCCATGGGAATTTCATTGCGCATTTCGCCATATTCGGGATAGACGCCGCGAATAGCGGTGTCCGAAAGCCGCTCGTCGTGCGTAATTCCCTTCCAGCGCACCGTCTCGCGCGTCACGCGCTTGACGAGCGGAGATTGCGCTTTCACCCAATCCGCGTCTTCTTGTTCGAATCGCACCGCCTTGCCCGCGCGCTCTCCGCCTGCCTGTTCACTGGTCGTTCCCGGCCAGCAAACCACAGCGCCTTTGCCAAACACTTCAAACGTGTACATCAGCACTCCGCGAAAGCCTGAACCATAACTGAGAAGCAGTGTGACGGCCACGATTCCCCACGCGATTCCCGTCATGGTGAGCAAGCTGCGAACGGGATTCCGCCCCAGAGCCGCCCACGCTTCTTTGAAGATTTCGGTGAGCATCTAGCCTCCCGCCTCAAAGCGCAGTGCTTCGATGGGATCGACAGAGGCGGCACGATTCGCGGGGTAAAGCGCGGACAGCACGGCGATCAAGCCAAGTAGGAAGATGGAAAGCGCGCCAAGCTTCCAACTGGCGAGCAAGCCTGCAAAAAATGGCGGCATGGGCAACAGATTGACTAGCGTGCAAAAACCGTAGGAGAGCAGCAGGCCCGTGCCACCGCTCAGGGCTACAACAATGATTGTTTCCAGAAAAAATTGGCGGAGGATGGATTCACGCGTGGCGCCTAGCGCTTTACGCACGCCGATTTCGCGTGTCCGTTCGCGGACGGAAACGAGCATTACGTTCATCACGCCAAGTCCGCCGAGGAAAAGCGTGGCCACGCCGACCGCGCCCATGAATACTTCCATGCCCACGATAATCATGCGGTTGGCTTCGGCGTTTTTTACCGTGTCCCAGATTCCGGCGGCTTCCTTGTCGCGCGGGTCAAAGTTATGCAGGCGGCCTAGCGAGCGACGAATCTGTCTGACGCAATCGAGATGCGTCTCCAGCGACCAAGGCGCCACAAGCAACCTATCCACGGTGTGTTCCACCGCGGGAGGCTTATTGGGAAAATCACGCCGCATGGAATTAAACGGAACGAACACTTTGCGAACATCGGCGCCGTCGTAGCTGGAATTTTGTTCCTTCGATTTCATCACGCCGATAACGGTATAAGGAATTCCATTCATCGAAATGGTCTGGCCAATAGCCTCGCGTTCGGCAAAGAGCTGTTTCTTCGCATCACTGCCGAGAAAAGCCACGTTGCGAGCTTCGGCGTTGTCTTCCTCGTTGTAGAAGCGGCCCTGAGCCACGGCGATGCTGCGAATTTCCGTGAACGGAGGAAGCGAACCCACGGTCGGAATAGTGCCGCTGTTGAAGAGGCTGTGCACCTGGACGTCATTGCCAAGCTCCGGCATGACGTACTTGCAAGCAGGAGCTTCCTTCACGACCTGCACATAGTCGTCTTCGCCCCAGCGGACTCTCCGCCCGGAGCGCGTCCCGCCGGCCTGCATGCTGGTGCGGCCGGCGAAAACGATCATCACGTCCTTGCCAAAAGTTTCCTGGTTTTTCTGGATGCCGACGCCAAGCCCCTCGCCTGCCGCGACCATCACGGTAATGGAAATGATTCCCCACGCGATGCCGAACATCGTCAACATGGTTCGGCGCTTGTGGGCCCACAGCGTGGCCAGCGTGTCTCGCAATAAGTCCTGGAATGACATGGCGTCCGCCGCGCGATTCAACTATTGCAAAATGACTTGTTGCTTTTCGTTGAGGCCTTCGAGAATTTCCGTCTTCACGCCGTTGGAGATGCCCAGCTTCACGGTAAGTTTTTTCTTGCCGTTGTCGGCCTTGGGGTCGGGAATTTCGACGGAAGCCTTACGCTCTTTGTCGTAAATCAGCGCCGCCTCCGGAATCATCAGCACGTTCTTCTTTTCTTCGAGCATGATCTCGGCATTCGCGCTCATGTTGGCTTTCAGCTCGCCGCCGGGATTGGAAATCGACACGCGCACTTCAAAAGTGGTCACGTTGTCCTTCTCCTTGCCGAGCGGAGAAATCTTGGTGACCTTACCGGTGAACTTCTTGTCCTTGAACGATTCCACCACGATGCGCGCGGGCTGGTTGAGAAAGACCTTGCCGATGTCCGCTTCATCGACCTTGCCCTGCACGTAAACTTCGCTGACGTCGCCAAGCGTCATGACCAACGTGGCCTGCGAGCCGAGCACCAGGATGGAGCTGACCGCGTCGCCGATATTCACGTCGCGTGAGAGGACCAGTCCGTCAATTGGACTGACGATTGTGGAATTGCGCAAATCCTCTTGAGCGTTTTCGAGCGAAGCCCTCGCTTGCGCCACTTGGGCTTCGGACTTCGCGATTTCTGCCTTCGAGACGGCAAGGTTGCGCTGCGCGCTGACCTGCTTGTTCAGCGCCAGCTGATAATTTTTCTCCGCGTCCTCGACGAGGCTCTTGGACATCACGCCGTCTTTGAACATCTGCTCGGCGCGCTCCATATTGAGCTTCAGGAACGGCACATCAGGGCCTTCGGCGTCGACCTTGTTACGCTCCAGCGTGGCTTTGGAAGAATCCAGCGCTGCTTCGGCGGCTTGCAAGTTGGCACGGAAGGCGCGTTCAGCCGCTTCGAGCTGCACTTTATCAAGTTCGGCAAGCAATTGGCCCTGCTTCACGCGTTCACCGTAGTCCACGTACAGCTTCTTCACGATGCCACTGGCTTTGGACTTGATCTCGATTTTGGACAGCGGCTGAATCTTGCCGGTCGCCACTACGACGCGCGCCAGGTCGCCGCGCTCCGCGGAAGCAATCTTTGAAGGGTCAATCGTGCGGCTAGGGCTGAGCGCCGCCTTGACGCCATATCCGGCGCCCCCGAGCACAACCACGGCGATCGCGCCCCAGATGATCCGGCGCCGCTTCTTGCCGTTTTTGCTGTTTTTTCCGTTTCCTAAACCATTGTCATTGCTGGACATACCCGACCCCCGCTGTCATGGCCTCGCTTCTATCAGTGAATACGCAACCGCCCCCGAAAAGTTCCCTCGTCCTGCTGGTATAGACGATGGAAGAGGTCTTTGGTCAGGTTACGCAGACCGGCGCTCATGATGTTTGACGAGATTCGCGGGACCACCTATGATTCCGCGCACAGGTCCTTCCCGATGGTTGGCAAGACATTCGCCCACTACGCTGTCCTAGAAAAAGCTGGCGCTGGTGGCATGGGTGTCGTCTTTCGTGCGCGCGACGAGACCCTGCACCGCGACGTAGCACTCAAGCTGCCCTCGACCAACAATCTCACCGACGCGGAGTCCCGCGAGCGCGTTCTGCGCGAAGCGCGTGCCGCCTCCGCTTTGAATCATCCCCATATCTGCACCATTTATGAAGTTGGCGAAGTCGACGGCCAGCCATACATCGCCATGGAGTACCTAGCCGGAGAAACGCTGAACCGGCGCATTCCTCCCAACGGACTGCCCACGGAATTGGTGCTTGATCTTGGTGCGCAGATTGCCGACGCCATGGACCACGCTCATACACAGGGAATTCTCCATCGGGACTTGAAGTCGGCAAACGTTCGCATGACATCGTCGGGCCAACTGAAGGTGCTGGACTTCGGCCTGGCGATGAACATTAAGGACACATCGTTCGAAGGTGTCACGCGCTCGACCACACTCGATTCGGGGGGCGTTGCCGGAACGCTGGCCTACCTGGCGCCGGAGTTGCTTCAGGGGAAAGCTCCGGATGTGCGCACCGATGTTTGGTCCCTGGGAGTGCTCCTCTACGAACTCGCCGCAGGTGCGTTTCCCTTTCAAGGACGCACGGGTTTCGAATTGACGACCGCGATCCTGCGGGAATCACCAGCGGCACTGCCGACGAATGTGACGCCGGGACTGCGCGCGGTGATCATGCACTGTCTCTCAAAAGAACCGGAGAAGCGCTACCAGCACGCAAGCGAAATCCGCGCAGCGCTGGAGGCGTTGCAATCCGATACCGGAGTCGCGCCGAGAGCGGCACTGGAGCCGCAGAAAAAATCCCCGACATGGTACGTGCTGGCCGCAGCCAGTGTCCTGGCGGCCGTCGCCGCTGTCCTATTCGTTTACGGCCGTATTGGCAAGCCCGCCGGGGGCATGCAAACGGGCGGCAAATTGCGGCTCTTCCTCTCCACGGAGGGAAACCTCGGCGGACCCGCGCTTTCGCCAGACGGCAAGATGCTCGCCTACGTTCAAGGGAGTGACAGCAAACAAGACTTGTACGTCAGCCGCCTTGCCGGAGGTGAGCATCTGCGCCTCACCAATGATGGCGCCCAGAAAGACGACCCGCAATTTTCACCCGACGGGGAGAAGATCGTGTTTGTCCGTCACGATGCCAACTCCAACCAGCCAGAACTCTGCCTGATCCCCGCTCTGGGAGGCAACGTCGTCCCGTTGCTGCCCTGGGCTGAAAATCCCTCCTGGTCCCCGGATGGCAGCAGGCTTGCCTTCATTGTGAGGAAGCCGGGAGAAATGGAAACCCTTGTCACCTCCGCTTCTGATGGTTCGGATGCGCGCGTTATATTGAGAAGCGATGATGTCTATCCGTTTTTTGGACGGGCCACGTGGTCCCCTGATGGCAAGCTTGTGGCCGCATCTCGCAGCCGCGGCGGCATGAATCGTGAGATCTGGACTCTTCCCGCCCAAGGCGGAGATCCCGCTCGTTTAACAAAAGATCCCCAAGGCGTTGTGAATGATTCGCCGGTCTTCGCGCCCGACGGCCGCGGCATTGTGCACCGTTCCAATCGCGGCGGTGCGTCAAACATCTGGTGGCAGCCGCTAAATGCCAATTCGCCCGTGCAGTTGACTAGCGGTCCCGGCCCGGACAGTTATCCCAGCATCGCGCGAAACGGAACCATTGCTTTCCTCAATTCCCGCTCCCGCTACTCTTTGCTCCTCTATTCCCTGCCGGACGGTGCAGCGACCACTCTCTTGACAGACGCTTCTAGAATGTGGGCGCCGGCTTTTTCTCCAGACGGTAAGGAAATTGTCTATTCGCGCGATCAGCCTGACGGCTTGTGGCATCTTTGGATTACTTCGGCAGACCGGGGACAAGCTCGCCAAATCACTTCCGGGAAGACTCCTGAAATTTATCCCCGCTTCGCTCCCAACGGCGCCACGGTTTTCTTCAATACCTGGGGAGGGGAGCCGCTGAGCATTTGGCACGTTCCCAGCGAGGGCGGATCGCCAAGGCCAGCAACTGCTCCCACTACCGGCAGTGACGCGTACGCCGACGTTTCCCCAGACGGCCGCTCGATCGTGTTCACGCGCACCGAAAACAAAATTTCTCATCTCTACGTTGCACCCGCGGACGGATCAGGAGTACCTCGGCGTGTAATGGAGTCTCCTGGGACGGTTCCGCGCTGGTCTCCCAAGGGAGAGTGGATCTGCTTTAGTCCCAACCGCAGTTTCTCCAGCGGCGTTTTCATCGTCCATCCCGATGGCTCGGGCCTGAAGCAGCTTACTCAGACGGGCGGTTGGGCGGTGTGGTGGCCTGACGGAGAGCACATTGGCTTTCAGGCCGTGGGCTCGGACGGAAACGAACAGATTCAAGTCTATAGCTTGAAGTCGGCGGAAACGCGCGCGCTCGCTAACATCCATTTTGCGGGCACCAATTTCCCATTCGACGTTTCCCGCGACGGCAAAAAGCTCGTCGCCACCAACTTCCAGCACATCTCCGATGAAATCTGGCTCCTCGAACCTGCCGAAAAAATGTAAATTCCCGGCTATCGCCGTTGCCCGTCGGAGTGTTTCAGAGCGTCCCTGACGCTCGGCACTAATTGGTTCCTACCTCAAAAGGGTGGTTCTGTTGCGGGAGGAGAAGGGCGGTCTAATTCCTTACTGCGAGGAACTCTAGTTGTAGCGAAAAGGCCAAGCCAAAAAAATTTGAGGGCGCAACCGGTGTTTAGCCTGTTGCGCCCTCTAACTGAGCCGTAAAGTTTCTAACCCCTTCGGTTCCATCTGGCCAGCACAACCACCGTGAGGCTGTTGCACTCTCCAACCCGATTCGTTAAGGTGCTACGCTTCCCGGTTCCATCTCGCGACGCAACCAGCGGTTAAGCTTGCTGCGCCCTTCAACGGAAACGTTGAGTTTCAAACCTTTCCGAACCAGCCTGGCGGCGTGACCGCTGTTAGGCTAGCCGCGCCTTCCAAACGAAACCGTTAAGGCTTCGAGCTTCGCGATTCAATCTCGCGGCGCATTCTGCTGTTAAGCTTGATGCGCCCTCTAAATTGATCCGTAAAGTTCTTAAGCTTCCCGGTTCAATCTGGAAAGCAAAATAATCCTTCCCGTTTTCGCCGTCAATCAAATTCTAATCGAACACTTGTGCAAATCTGTGGACGATTGTGCAAAATTCCCCGGCAGGCAGTTGAAGCATTGAATCTCCCTGCGTACATTCCGGGCCTTCCGCTCTGCGGTTCCTTTGCGTCCTCTGCGTCTCAGCGTTATCCTCTTCCTGCATCGCTTGCAGCCAATCGGCTTTCCCAAATCTTTTCGATAGGAGAAGACTTTGCGCATAGACAAAATTCCTCCAGCTCCTGCCACCCTCGTGCTTAGCATTGTCTTGGGAATTGGTTTGTTCGTCGTCTCCAGCGCCGGGACCGCCGAAGTCTTCGAGGCGCCAAAGTTTAAAGTGGACCCATTTTGGCCTAAAGAATTGCCAAACAACTGGATCATGGGGCAAGTCGGCGGCATGGCCGTGGATCGCCATGACCACATCTGGGTTCTGCAACGCCCTGGCTTGGACACCGTCGATGAGTTGGGCGCTGCGCAAACTCCGCCTGAGTCGCAGTGCTGCTTCGCCGCTCCTCCCGTCCTCGTCTTCGATACCCAGGGAAACCTGCTGCAGTCTTGGGGAGGTCCCGGCGAAGGATTTGATTGGCCAAAACGCGAGCACGGAATTTACGTGGATAAGGATGACAGCGTTTGGATTAGTGGGGCCGGCCCCGGCGATCGTCAAATTCTGAAGTTCAAGAGTGACGGCCATTTCCTCATGCAGATTGGCCATCCTTCCACGGATCCAGCAAATAGCACGCGCACCGATATTCTCGGGCTGCCTGCCGGCATGGAAGTGGACCCCGGCACCCACGAGATTTATATCGCTGACGGCTATTTGAACAAACGCGTCATTGTCTTCGATTCAGACAAAGGCACGTTTAAACGCCTGTGGGGTGCATACGGCAATCCGCCGAACGATGCGGACCCTGGCGCTTATAATCCGGCGCTGCCGCCGGACCAGCAATTCCGCAATCCGGTTCATTGCGTCCATCTTTCGCGGGATGGCTTGGTCTACGTTTGCGATCGGATGAATGACCGCTTGCAGGTCTTCACCAAGCAAGGCAAGTTTGTGAAGGAGTTTTTTGTGCGGCCACAGACGCTGGGCAGAGGCTCCTTCTGGCAATTCACGTTTTCCATCGATGAGAATCAGAAATACCTGCTTGTCGCAGACGGCGAGAACAATGTGATTTGGACCTTACGCCGCGAAGATGGCGCGGTCGTGGGCCAAACGGGGCACAACGGCCGCAACGCCGGCCAGTTTCACTGGGTGCACCAGATCGTTTCCGACTCGCAAGGCAATCTCTACACCGGGGAGGTCGACACCGGCAAACGGATTCAGAAATTCGTTTTGCAGCACTAGGTTCGAAATCCGCGCCGAATTGACGTTTGATGTGGTTAGAGCGTCGTTTTTCGCAGGCGCAAAGCGTTGGCAATCACGGATACCGAGCTGAAGCTCATCGCCGCGCTCGCAAGCATCGGACTCAGCAGCCAGCCGAAAAACGGATAGAAAATTCCGGCAGCGATGGGAATTCCGATCACGTTATAGAGGAAAGCGAACGCCAGATTTTGCTTGATGTTGCGAATGGTGGCGCGGCTCAATTTTCGCGCTCGCACGATTCCCCGCAAGTCACCCTTCAGAAGAGTGATGCCCGCACTTTCAATCGCCACATCCGTCCCCGTGCCCATGGCTATGCCCACGTCCGCCGCAGCCAATGCCGGCGCGTCATTGATGCCATCCCCCGCCATCGCGACTACGCGGCCTTCATTCTTCAATTCCTTTACGATCTCGCTCTTTTCTTCGGGCTTTACTTCCGCCTTGGTTTCTTCGATTTGCACCAGCGCGGCTACGGATTTTGCAGTCTCCGCGCGATCTCCCGTGAGCATAACCACTCGAATGCCCTCTGTCTTCAGGTCCTGGATCGCTCCGGCTGACGAACTTTTCACCTTGTCGGTCAACATGAAGGCCCCAGCCGCTTTGCCATTGATCGCCGCGTAAACCAGCGTAACGGACGCCGCTTCCGCAGTTAGTACTCCCATGCGTTTTACTGGGAGTTGAATTCCTCGCTCCTGCAAAAACCTGGCGGTTCCGGCCAACACGAATTTGCCTGCGACTTTGCCTTCCGCGCCACCTCCCGGCGTCGCCCGGAACTCCTCGACAGATTGGAGCAAAACCTTCTGGTCCTCCGCTGCGTGCACAATCGCTCGTGCAAGTGGGTGTTCGCTGGAGCGCTCAACGCTGGCTACCAATCGAAGCAATTGCTCCCTTGAGACTTCGCTTTCCTCAAAGGCCACAATATTCCCAACTTCGGGCTTACCCTCCGTCAGCGTGCCCGTTTTGTCTACGACGAGGGTGTCCAATTTGGCGAGTGTCTCGAGCGCTTCGGCGTTGCGGATGAGGACGCCCGCGTGAGCGCCGCGGCCCACGGCCACCATGATGGACATCGGTGTTGCCAGGCCCAGCGCGCAGGGGCACGCGATGATGAGCACCGATACGGCCGCGACCAGCGCGTGCGCGAAACGTGGCTCGGGGCCGAAGAAAATCCAACCGAAGAAGGCCCCCATCGCGATGACAATTACGGCCGGCACAAAATACGAGGCGACACGATCGGCCAAACGTTGGAGCGGCGCGCGACTCCGCTGCGCTTCGCTGACGAGTTTCACAATTTGCGCAAGGGTAGTTTCACCGCCAACCCGCTCAGCTTCCATGATGAAACTGCCGCTGGTGTTCAGCGTTCCGCCGGTGACTTTGTCGCCGGGCGACTTTTCAACCGGCATCGGTTCACCGGTCACCATCGATTCATCGACGGCGCTTGCGCCTTCGCGGATCACGCCGTCGACAGGAACGCGTTCGCCGGGACGAACTCGGAGCCGATCCCCGCGCTCCACTTGATTGAGCGCGACGTCTTTTTCGGCTCCATTTGCATCCAGGACGTGTGCCTGTTGCGGCGCTAAACTCAATAGCGCGCGAATAGCTCCGCTGGTGCGCTGTCTGGCCCGCAATTCCAAGACTTGCCCCAGCAAGACGAGCGTGGTAATCACCGCGGCAGCTTCAAAGTAAACGGGCGCGGAACCATCCATCCCACGAAAGGAAGCTGGAAAGACTTGCGGGAAAAAGGTGGCTACAAGGCTATCGAGATACGCGGCGCCGGTGCCCAGTCCAATCAACGTGAACATATTGGGACTGCGATTGACGAGCGAGGACCAGAAGCGTTCGAAAAAGGGCCAGCCTCCCCAAAGGACCACTGGCGTGGCGAGAAGAAACTCAATGCCGTTTCGCACAGTTGACGTAAGGTGCAGGCCGAGCGATTCGCCTAGCATGGAAAGCAGCAAGACCGGAAGCGACAGCGCAGCGCTCACCCAAAAACGGAGGCGCATCGAGTTGTACTCTGGATCGGCTTCCACCTCCGCGAAGACGTCCACCGGTTCGAGCGCCATGCCGCAAATGGGGCAGCTCCCCGGACCAAATCGTATGATCTCGGGATGCATCGGGCAGGTGTAACGGATTTTTCTTCCGCGTGCGGCCGCGAACGATACGGCTGCTCCGGAGTGCTCCATCGCTCCATGTCCTCGTGGCGCGGAAGCATGGTCCATTTCCGCGGTTCCAGGAGCAGCTAGAAACGTTTCCGGGTCGTGGGAAAACCGTTCCGCACAATTCTTCGAACAGAAGTAGTAGGTTTTTCCGGCGTGTTCCAGTCTGGCGGCGGCTTTTCCCGGGGCAACCATCATTCCGCAGACTGGGTCCTTGTGCTTCGGCGGTCCCTGCAAAATCGGGAGTGGCACTCCCCCTGAACCATGCGAACTCATTCGATGTTCTCCTCTTGTGGCGGAAGGACTATCGCAGATGCGCGTAGATCAATTCGAGAAGCTCGTCGTACATGGCTTCTGTCTCTGCTTTTTTCCCGCTCTGGAGGGCCTTGGCGGCACAATGGCGGAGATGATTCTTCATCAAGTTGCGCGCTACGCCGCGCAACGCTTCCTGAACGGATGCGACTTGGGTGATGATGTCCGCGCAATAGCGGTCTCCCTCGACCATTTTTTGCAAGCCACGGATCTGCCCTTCGATGCGGCGGAGGCGATTCTGATTTGCTTCCTTCAGGCCAGGGTCTACGCCTATGGCCTTGCGTCCTCGGGGACTGGTCTCGCAGGCGCAATTTGCAGCTAAAGAGTGTCGGTTCTCTTCCTCCGCGTTCCGAACCGTCTTTTTTGCCGTTGCGGGCATGATACCCTCCACCCCTATGTATACCCCTAGCCCCTATATGATGTCAAGTGGCTCTGGAAGTGATGGCGGCCGCGTTTGCCGCGGGCTGCTATAATGGCGCCATGACACTCGTGGAAATTACTTATGAATTGCAGTCACCGCTGACGGAAGAGCAATTGCGCCATCTCGGTCAATTCGCGAACACCTATGGCCTGCGTAGCTTTCGCATCGACGAATCGAAGAAACAGTTGTCGTTTGAATACGACGCTTCGCGCCTGCGCGAAACGCAGGTGGCTCATGTGCTGGGCCAGGCGAAAATCGCCGTCTCTCGCAAAGTGAATTAGGCTGTGGTGGGAATGCCAGCAGTCCTCAAGGCTTCACAGTGAAGAGACTCCTCAAGTCGACGATTGCGATGTGCCTTGTGACGGCCGGCGGATGCGCGCAAACCCAGGCGCCCAAGGACCAGTCCACCGAAGCCCAGGAAGTCAAAGCAGCCGTGGAAAAATTCTATAAGTTGGAAGCGGCAGGCGCATGGCTGCGCCCCGAACGGTGGGATGAGCTACACGATTTTCTATCTGACATAGAACCTTTGTCTCTCCCTTCGTCCGTTTCCGTTGTAAAGGGCTACCTGGTCGGTGATGCGAAAAAGATCGTCGATGCGGACGGGACGGTGCGTTACAGCGTCGATGTCAAATGCTACGTGTGGGGTTCAATAAATTCCTTCCTCCGCTTTACAAACGCGCGAGCCACCGGCGAGCCGGTTGAGCAGGGGGCGGGCGGTAATCTTTTGCTTACAGACAGCTTCGTCCTCACTGGGCCGTCCGGGAACGAAGAAAAAAAGAAGGGGGCTCTTCGCTGGAGAATGCGCGACTTAAATCCCTCAATTTAGCAGATGCGGATGCCGCGATCCGCTGGGTGGCTCAAATGAGCGACAAATCAAGCGACCCGGCCATCAAGCACAACGCGGAGAAAACCCTTCAAATCCTGAGGAGTCTATCGGCTGGGAAGCCTGTACCGTCGCACGCCGTGGGGGTCGCTGAGGAATCTCCGTCGAAGGTCGCCCAACGATTCGTTCATCTGGAAAGCAGCTTATTGCCGGATCAATGGGGTGAGCTGACGAACTATTTCGTCGAAACTCCTAAACCGCAGTGGAATCACGTTCAAGTCGTTGATGTGCTAAATGTGTATATAGATATGAATGGACAAACTCACGAGGACAGTAGCGAAGTTGCCGTTTCGGTGCTTCCGTTAGGTGAACTCGATTCCTCACTACGTCTTTCGAACTATAAGACCTACAGGCTGCCCCGTAACAACAGCGCGTGCAATTGCGATAATTATCTCGGGTTTACGCTGGTGCTCTCCAACAAGCATTGGCAAATCGCTCCGGATGGAACGGTGGAGGAATTGGACGGCCCGCTTACATGGAGAATTGAAAACACTTTTTTCTCGCCGATCATTACCTTAAATACAGCCATCCGCTACGTGTCGCAAATGCGCGACAACACCACGGACCTTATCATCAAGAAGAATGCCGCCGAAACTCTTGCCATGCTGAAGAGATACCCAAAATTATCGATTAGGCGGCACGCAAACGACCTCGATCAAGAATGACCCTACCTCGCCGGACCAGCAGAGCCGAGAAGAAGTTAACGTTGATAGGCTAGATCGAACCGTGGTTAGTAGCGGGAGGACTCGGATCCGCGCTGAACTGTTTGTTCAGAAATTCTGCAATCGCTGGCAAAAACACCAGTAATGCACGGCTGCCGCCAATGTGGAGGCCGCCCGGAGATTAAATAAGTATCTTATTATGTTGAGCTTAGCTTGAGAGAGAGTTCCCGTGCATGCTCCAAATTCGCACTCCAAATTCAAATCGGAACGGTCTCCAGTCTGAATTGGGAACCGCTCGGTTCCGTCACGGCGGGAAGTGTCCCTTCAACCGGGTTCCAGGACTCCGGTAACAAAATCTTCGACCTACTGGAACTATCGGTTTTTTCCCGCGCCTTCCGCAAAATACGGCAATGCGTTGGCTCTCCAGCGGAACCATATCGTGGCGGCGCTCCTTCTGCCGTATCTACCTCCTGGGATTCCTTACCCTGAGCTGCTCCTTTTCGCTTTTTGCGGACACACCGGCAATGCTGCGAACTGTTCCGGCGGCCGGATGCTACTGCCATTGTGCGGAATCGCACGTCCGGGGCGGTTGTGCGAAGTTGTGTGATTCAAAGCGCTACGCCTCTCGCTGGCGAGCAACGAGGTGCGCCAAGCCACACATGCATACGCCGGCCAATGACTCACACGCAGGCCCGAGATTCCCACGCCCCGGTCGTGCGGAACACGCTGAGCTCCATCGGTAGTCTGATTATTTCTTGTTTTGCCGTGACAAAAGGTCAGCGAGTTTCGGCTTCCACCGGTACTGGTGCCGTGCGCGCGGTGATTGAATTTGGTTCGCCGAGGAGTTTTGCAAGTATCTCGGGGATTTCGAAAACCGAGCGGTTGTTCTGAGCAGCCACGTTTTTTCGGAACGCAGCGAGGGCAGCCGGCTCGAGCATGTGCTTCACTCCATCCACTACATCTCCAAAATTCTTCAATACAATGCCGACGCCCTTTTCCTTCACCCACTCCGTGTTGTAGCGTTCCTGCGGGAGCGTCCAGGCATTGCATTCGATTAACACCGGGAGCTTGCGGACCATGGCTTCCGCAATGCTTCCTGGGCCCGGCTTGCCGATCAGAAAATCCGCTGCGTGCATCAGCCGATGCACTTCTTTGGTGAAACCGACTACGTGCACCGGCATCTTCCACTGGCGCGCCCGCAATTTGCCGGCCAGCGCATCGTTTCTGCCGCAAATCAAGATCAATTGCAGCGGCAGCCCGGCGGCGTCCAGTTTTTCCGTGATGTCGTACATTACTTTAGAGCCGTGCCCGCCGAAGAGCACAATAGCGGTCGTCAAGCCCTCTCGCAATCCCATTTCCCGGCGCAATGCGACGGGATCGAAATCGTCTTGCACATAAAAATCAGGGCGCAGAATCATTCCAGAGGTCAGAAAAGTGTGCGCGTCGTCGTGGCCCATCGCGCGCGCTTGATCGGCGGCTTTCTCCGTACCGGCGATGACGTATTGATCTTTGATCGGCTCAATCCAGAATCGCGGCGGAAAATCAGCCAAGTCGGTGATGATGGTGACGAACGGCCGGCCGGGATAAACCGTGGTCCAACTCTCGCAAATCTGCCGGTTGAAGTGTGGAATTACGGAGATGAGCAGGTCCGCGGGATTTTCGCGCCAAGACTTTTCAAGTAGGTTCACAAGCGGCTTGTGAAAAATACGAATGGTCAGCTGAAGAACGCGAAGAAGCTGAGTACTGCCGAGCGTCCAGCCTCTTTGCAACATGATGTTGTACTGCTGCTGAATGCGAATGCCGGTCAGTTTGCGCAGTACATCCAAGCGATCTGTTAGGTCCTGAAATTGGATGAGTTCAATCTGCCAGTCGCGTTGCTGCTGAGAAATCACAGTCTGTAGCGCGACGGCAGCGTTGCGATGGCCCCCTCCCCCATCGTGGAACACGACGTGGACTTTTTTCATTGGCCTGATTGTGGCACAAGTTTGCGGCGTTGCAAAAGAGCACACTTCATGCCATGTGGATAAGTTCGTAACCCGCATGTGTTCAATGAGTTCCATGAGCACATTTACCTAGAATTCGCGACCTCTTTACAGGCTGTTCATATCGAGGGAAGAAAATTGCAACATGCGCTGCGACCTTCACGTTCATTCGATCGCATCCGGAATGTTCACCGTTCCCGGGCTGGACCGCATTTGCCGGGAGTCCTATACCGACCCCGCCGAAGTCTATGAACGGCTGAAGCGGATGGGCATGTCCATCGTCACGATAACCGACCATGACTCCATCGACGGCGCAGAGATCTTGCGGCGCCACCCGGACTTTTTTCTAAGTGAAGAAGTCACCGTTCGGATGCCCAGCGGCACCGAGATGCACATGGGCGTATATGGCATCACCGAACGCGATCATGCTGAAATTCAGCGCCGTAGAAACGATTTTATTGCGCTCCTGATGTACCTCACGGAGCGTAAACTTTTCTTCAGCGCCAATCACGTTTTCTCTGGGTTGACAGGCCGCCGCGAGGAGGAAGACTTCCATTGGTTTGAGTCCTATATCCCGGCGTTTGAAACGCGCAACGGCCAAATGTGGCCGGAGGCCAACGAGAGTGCGGCTCGGCTTGCGGCGCGTCTCGGAAAAATCGCGATTGCCGGCAGCGACTCGCACACGATCGCCGGGGTGGGGCACACGTTTACGGAAGTGCCCGGGGCGCGAACGGTGGAAGAATTTCTCGCCGGGCTGCGAACGGGACATGGACGAATCCACGGCGTGCATGGAAGTTGCGGCAAGCTCACGGCAGATGTGTTCAGCATCGTGCGATCTCTTTTCATGGACAAGCCGTGGACGCTGGCGCTGTCGCCACTCGCGGTGCTGGTGCCCGCTTTTACCGCTGGGCACTGGATGAACGAAATTCGTTTTTGCCGGAAATGGACTGCGACAATCGAGCGCGGCGGAAAACGGAGACGAATGCTGTGGGATTTGGATTCGAACTTCGAGGCCAACTGGGCAAGTTGAGGTATTCGTGAGAAGGCCGTCCCATTCGCTAAGGCCAAAGATACGAAAGAGGCTGCGCGCGCACGCGATTTGCGCGCGAGAAATCTTTCTCGCTTACGTGTGCATCCTTCTTATTGACAGTGCTTGTTTGTTTCCGGCCGTTTGGGTGAGGTGAGGCCATGACAGTCGCACGGAACCTCTGGGGATACATCGATCGGCGCGATCACCGGCTGATGCACCGGATGAATCGCTGGCGTGCGCCGCGCTGGATTCGCATCTGGATGATCGCCGCAACGCGCATGGGCGACGGCTGGATCTGGTACGGCTTGGGGCTGATGCTGCTGGCCTATGGAGGGCCGCAGCGTTTTTCGGCGATTGGCGCCGCGGGATCGGCCGCGGTTTTGGGCATTTTTGTTTTCAAAGCGCTGAAAAGATTGAGCCAGCGGCCGAGGCCTTGCCAGATCGAGCCTCACTGCTGGTCGAAGGTACTGCCTCCGGACAAATTTTCGTTTCCATCGGGCCACACGATGACGGCGTTTTCCATCGCGTTGGTGGTCAGCTACTTTTATCCTTCGCTGGAAGGCGTGCTTTTCTTTTTGGCGCTGAGCATTGCGGTGTCCCGCATTGTGCTGGGAATGCACTTTCTGAGTGATGTGCTGGCGGGAGTGGTGATGGGCGTCGCCCTCGGTTGTGCTTCGATCACGGCTTTTGCTTCGTTCGGACTCATCTAGCGCCCGCGCATTGTTCTCCTTGCGTTCCTTCTTCACAAACTTGATCTGAGAAGAATTTGAAACGGACGAAGCGATACAGCACATCGCGATAGTATGAAAACCCGGGCTTGGACTTAATCGAGGTATATTGGGGCAGATGGCCGAAGCCGCTCAAGCCTCCCCTAGCGTTGCAAGCCGCCAAGAATCTCATTCCTATTGGGTTTTCCTGCTTCAAGTTTCACGGCCCGGGCTGTGGAGCACTACGGCGATGTTTTATCTGATGCCGCTCGGGCATGCGGATTTATTGCATTCCGGAAAGCTCTGGATGGGAATGTTTTTTGTGCTCATCCCTATCAGCTTTTTGCTCTACGGCGTCAATGACATCGTGGACGCCGAGAGCGATTCGCTGAACCCGCGGAAGGGCACGTTTATGTTCGGTTCGCGGGGCGCGCGAGAACAGCTCGTGGCATTGAAGTGGCAGATCGCCGTGGTGCAAATCCCGTTCGTGATTGCTTTCTATTACTTTGTCGGTCCGCGCATTTTGTGGTGGTACGCGGTACTTCTGCTGGCCGTGGGGATCTACAATGCCCCGGTCATCGCATGGAAAGGCCGACCTCCATTCGACGTGTTGATTCAGGCGAGCTACCTGCTCGTTTTTGTGTTGAGCAGCTGGCTGAACAATGTTCCGCAGCTTCCCTGGCAGACTTTCTTGTTTGGCGCGATGTTTGCGATGCACTCGCATATTTTTGGCGAGGTGATGGACATCGAGCCCGACCGCTTGAGCGGTAGGCGAACAACGGCGACGGTGATCGGAAGAGTGCGCGCGAAATTCTTGATTGCTGTTTTTTTGTGCGTTGAAACTGTGTTGGTCCAGTTTTATTTTCGAGACTGGATCATCACGAGTTTTCTCACCATCGGCGCAATCTGGTTTTTGGCCGACGCGACTCTACTGTGGAAAGACCGGGCGTACTCTCCAAAACAAATGCGTCTTTTCCTGTGGGGCTGGAACGCGGCTGCCGTGCTGGGAATGTTCTGGAATTGGGGACACAGTACGCTTACTCGCTTCGCCTCCGTCGCAGGATTTCGCCCTTGAGCCGGAAATGTTTGCTCGAAATCAGCGTAGAGAGTCTGGAAGCGGCGCTGGCCGCAGCGCGCGGCGGCGCGGACCGCATTGAATTATGCGGCAAGTTGTCAGCTGGCGGCATTACGCCGAGCATCGCGCTGATGCACGCCGTGCGCGAGCATCTAAGCATTCCTGTTTTTGCGATGATTCGCCCACGCGCGGGAGACTTTGTCTATTCGGACGCTGAGTTTTCAGAGATACGGCGATCCATCGCTAGCGCCCAGGAATCAGGAATGGATGGGGCGGTACTGGGCGTTTTGACGAAAGACCATCGCGTTGATGTCGCGCGAACGCGGGAGCTCGTTGAGTTTGCCCGACCGCTGCCGATGACGTATCACCGGGCGTTTGATGAAGCCGCCGATCTGCGCCAAGCGCTCGAAGACGTGATTCAAAGCGGCGCGAAAAGAATCCTGACGTCCGGGGGCGCGAAGAGCGCGCTGGGGGGAGCGGCAGTGCTCGCAGAACTGATCGAAGCAGCGGGAGAACGGATCGTCATTGTCCCGGGCGCAGGAATCAGCGCCGCAAATACCGCGGAAGTTGTTCGGCGAACGAGGGCGCGCGAATTTCACTCAGGCCTGAGCGCGGTTCTTCCTTATGGCAGCAATGACTACGGGAAATTTGAAGACGAAGTAAGCAAGTTGGCCAAGCACATTGCGCGAATCAGCAGCACCCAGACCGACCCGTGAGTGAAGCGCGGCTTTCTGGAGTCGCGCGCCACGGTCTCTCCTACATCGGGTGAGACGGCCTAGGCCTTTTGGGCTTGGCGGCGGAGGAAGGTTGGAACGTCCAGATCGTCGGCGGGAACGTCCGGGCTAACGTCCCGGACGTTTTGCTGGACCTGGTGGACGACGTTGGGTATGGCATGTTGCACGGGCTCATCGGGCATTTCGCGGCCGGCTTTCCAGGTCTTTGGCAAGAACGATTGCTTCTGGTGGATGTTTTTCTTGTTGGCGTCCTTGAAGCCGGCGGCGATGACGGTGATCTTCACGGAGTCCTTCATGTTGTCATCCTGGACGGCGCCGAAAATGATGTTGGCATTTTCGTGCGCGGCCTTCTGAATGACGCTGGAGGCTTCGTGGACTTCATGCAGCGTGAGGCTGGAGCTGCCAGAAACGTTGATGAGGATGCCCTGAGCGCCCTGGATGGAATTGTCTTCGAGAAGCGGGCTGGCGATGGCGCGGTTCGCGGCATCCACAGCGCGGTTCGTTCCGGTGGCGACGGCAGTGCCCATCACGGCGTAGCCCTGGCCGTGCATGATGGCTTTCACGTCGGCAAAGTCGCGGTTGATGATGCCAGGCACGGTGATGATGTCCGAGATGCCCTGAACGGCCTGGCGAAGAATGTCGTCGGCAATGCGGAAGGCGTCGAAGAAGCTGGTGCCGCGCTCGACGGTGTCCATTAGGCGCTCGTTGGGGATGACGATGACGGTGTCGACGGCGCCGATAAGTTCTTGAAGGGCCTGCTCGGCCTGCATCATGCGGCGTTTGCCTTCGAAGGCGAAAGGCTTGGTGACGACGGCGACGCTCAAAGCGCCCAATTCGCTGGCAAGTGAAGCCACCACGGGCGCGGCGCCGCTGCCGGTGCCTCCGCCGAGGCCGGCGGTAATAAAAATCATGTCCGAGCCTTCGAGCGCTTCGATAATTTTTTCCGTGTCTTCGAGCGCGGCTTTGCGGCCAACCTCGGGATTGGCTCCGGCGCCAAGGCCTTTGGTGAGCTTCGCGCCTAGCTGCAACTTCACCGGCGCCTGAGACAGCTTCAGTGCCTGCAGGTCGGTGTTCGCGGTGATGAATTCCACGCCCTCGAGCTTGGCGCGAATCATGCGATTCACCGCATTGCAGCCTCCCCCGCCTACTCCGATGACTTTGATCTTCGCGGGCTGCAGATCCTCGCTGAAGCTCATGCGAATTCCTGCTTCTCTTGTCGTCATATCGTTTTCAACCTTCTCCAGTTTCGCTTGCGGCTCCCGGGGCAGGGTCAGGAGGCGCCGGCGAACATGGCCTTCAATTTGGATACCAGATTTCCAGAGCGCAGCGGCGCAGAGCGACGCGCCTTTGCGGCACACAGAACGAGTCCAACTACGGTTGCATATTCCGGCTGAGCCACCTGTTCCGGCAGATCAGCCAAGCCTTTAGGTTCCGCGACGCGCACGGGCAGATGGAAAGACTGCTCGGCAAGTTCGGGCAACCCGTGGAGGTGCGCGCCGCCGCCGGCGAGGACAAATCCGGCAGGGATTTGGCCGTCAAGCCCGGCGCGCTGCAAATCGTCGCGAATCAGCGAAAGGAGTTCCATGGCGCGAGGCTCGATGATGTCCGTGAGCATGTGCGCGAAGATGGTGCGTGGGGGGCGGTCGCCGACGCTGGCAATCTCAATCGAGCCGTTTCCCTGCATGAATGCAGAAGCAGCGCAGCCGTGGCGGCGCTTGAGTCTTTCGGCTTCCGGGATGGGAGTACGCAAGCCAACAGCGAGATCATTCGTAAAATGATCGCCGCCAATTCCAACAGAGCTAGTGTGACGCACCACGCCGCCGCCGAAGACAAGCAATTCCGTGGTGCCGCCGCCAATGTCCAGCAGGCAGCAGCCAAGATCCCGCTCGTCCTGCGTCAAGCAAGATTCGGCGGAAGCCAGCGGCTCAAGGACAGTATCGGTGATAAGGATGCCGGCCTTGTTTGCAGCGGTGACGAGATTCTGCGTGGCGGCAACGGAAGAAGTCACCAAATGGACGTTTACTTCCAGGCGCTGGCCGAGCATGCCGATGGCGTCGCGTATGCCGCGTTGCGCGTCGACAATAAATTCATGAGGAAGGACGTGAAGGACTTCGCGATCTTCCGGAAGCGTAATGTTGCGGGCAGCATCAACGGCGCGGCGTACGTCATCGCGCTCGATGTCTCGCGGCCGCTGACCAAGGGCGATGCCGCCACGGCTGTTTACGCCGCGCACGTGGCCGCCGGCGACACCGACCAGCGCTTCCTCCACCGGCACGTTGGCTACGCTTTCGGCTTCTTCAACCGCGCGACGGATGGAGCTGACCGTGGAATCAAGATTAACGATGAGGCCTTTGCGAAGTCCCTTGGACTCGGCCGCGCCGAGCGCCAGAAACCTCACTAGTTCCCCATCGACTTCCGCGAGCAGCACGCACGTCTTCGTGCTGCCGATGTCCAGCCCCACCAAGTATTTGTCTTTCTTCGCCAAGCCGCCGCTCCTCGGGATGAAACTATTTTTTTCTTGCCGTGGTCACGCCCGAGCCGGTATCGGGATTCACGACTACTTGCCGCGAATACTGCAAATCGATGGACTGCACATGGCCGGCATTCGCCTGCCACTGAGAAAAATTGTCGACCAGCATTTTGAATTTGCCGGTGAACTCGCTCGAACCGAAGTGAATGGTCACAGCCTGTGAATCATTGGCGTTTGCCAGCCCGGTCATCACCACGCGCAAGTCTTTGGGGATGGAGAGGTCGACCTCACTCACGCGATCGGACGAGCCGGAGCGCACGAGATCGACATCCTTCATGAATTCCGCGTAGGTCTGCATGCGCTTTTCGCGCTGGTCACGCGGCAGGTCTTCGGAAACGCCGGTGACGATGGGGAAATGCAATTCTTCGCCCCGTGGGCGGTCCAGAATAACGCCATGGGCATCAATGAGGGCAAGTTCGTTGCCGCTGCGAGCGAAGGCGACAGGAGTGCGCTCCGTAAGCTCGATGCGGAGGCGATTCGGCAGGATGCGCTGCACGCTGGCGGATTCAACCCAGGGAATCTGCTCCAGCTGGCTGCGGCGGGCTTCCAGCGGAACCTGCAAAACACTGCGGTTCCGATCGTGGACAAATTGTTGGAGAACGGCTTCGCGGGTGACGATGCGATTGCCGTTCACTACGATCTGGTCCGGCTTCAGCAGCAGCATGCTGGGCGAGTACAGGAGAAACTGCGCGCCGTAATACGACGCAGTCACGCCCACAACGCCGCCAAGACTCAATACAAGTACACGCCGATAGAATGGCCAGCCTCGTCCGCTAAATTTCTTGCGGCGGATTTCGACGGGCTTCTGGCGGCGCAGGTAACGCGGCTCGTCGTCGGCAAGCAGCTCAGGCCGGTAAGAATCGGCTTCAGCCGCTCCAGACGTGCTCCGCTGTATGGCCTTCACGCGTTCCAAACGACCACCTCGTTCTCAAGACTTACACCGAAACTTTTCTGCACGCGCTCGCGCACGTCGGCGATGAGCGTAAGCATGTCTTTGGCGGAGGCATGGCCGGCGTTCACAAAGAAATTGGCATGGCGGTCGCTGACGCGGGCGTCGCCCACAGACAAACCCTTGAGTCCCAACTCATCGATCATGCGGCCGGCAGAGACGCCTGGAGGGTTTTTGAAGATGCATCCGGCACTCTTCTGGCCGAGCGGCTGGCTGGAGCGCCGTTTTTCGTTGCAGATACGAATCCCTTTTAGAATTTCTTTGTACGGTTTGGAGGGTAGTTCCAATATCACTGCGAGCATCATATCATCGGGCGCAAAAGAAGTGTGCCGGTATTCGAAAGAAATTTGATGATCCCGGAGAACTTCGATCTTCCGGCTGGCCGCCCGGTAGAGCTTCACTTCCCGGACATAGCTGCCAATCTGCATGCCGTAGGCCCCGGCATTCATGCGCAGGGCGCCTCCGACGGTGCCGGGGACGCCGATGAGTCCCTCCATCCCACCGAGATCGTTCTTCGCACAGAAGGTAATCATGCGGCCGAGGTCGGCAGCGGTGTCGACGTGTGCAAGATTGCCATCGAGCATGACGTCGGGTTCCGGACGGACGAGTTGCAGGACGACCCAGGGCAGTTCCCCATCACCCACGAGCAGGTTCGAGCCTCCACCGAGGAACTTATGCGGAACGTGGTTCGCGTCGAGAAGATTCAAGAGATCGGGAAGAGTTTCGTGGCGCTTGATGCGGAGCAAGTCCGTGGTACCGCCGATGCCTAGCGAAGTCAGCTCGGCAAGAGCAGCGCCGTGCTTCAGCTCCACGTGGAGCTCCGCAAGCTTGGCAACGATGTTCGGATCAAGAATGCGCATGAGGTGTCGAATGCTCCGTTCCAAGCAAAACGATGAATTCATTGCTGGCCCGGCTGACGTTGCCGGCGCCGATGGTGAGAATGGCGTCTCCGGGACGCGCTTGCTTCAGCAGGTATTCGATGCCTTCCTGCATGGAGCGAAAATAGTGGACGTTCTTATGACCAGCTTCGCTAATGGCGCTCGCAAGGGCTTCGCTGGTCACACCCGGGATGGGCGCTTCGCTGGCTGCGTAGATGTCGAGCAGCACGAGAATGTCCGCTTGATTAAAAGCGCGGCAGAATTCGTCCCAAAGGTGCTGGGTGCGGGTGTAGCGATGCGGCTGAAATAGCACCAGCAGCCGATTGAACTTGCAGCCGCGGGCGGCTTCAAGTGTGGCGCGAATCTCGGCAGGGTGGTGGCCGTAGTCATCGACCACGGTGATGTCATTGACGACGCCCTTGATGTCAAAACGGCGGCCCACGCCGGCAAACTTGAGGAGGCCTTCGCGGATCAGGTCCGCCGGAACATTCAAGTACAGCGCGACGGCGGCTGCCGCCGCGGCGTTGCGAACATTGTGCATACCCGGAGGGTGCGCAAGCTTGAACAAGCCGAGATCTTCGCCCTTGTAAGTAAGCCGGAACTCGCTGCCCAAACCCTCCAGCTTCACGTCGCTGATCACCAGATCAGCCTGGCTCGACGTTCCGTAGGTAATGATCGGGCGCTTCACGCTGGGAATGATCGACTGCACATTGGACTCATCGACACACAGGATCGCGGCACCGTAAAATGGCACGCGATTCACAAACTGGGTGAAGGCGTCCTGAATATCCTCGAGCGAGGTGTACTGATCGAGATGTTCGCGATCAATTGTGGTCACAACCGCGACCACCGGCGCGAGCATCAGGAAGCTGCGGTCGCTCTCGTCTGCTTCCACTACAAAATATTCTCCTTTGCCGAGCCGCGCGGTCGTGCCTGCCTGGTTGACTTTCCCGCCGATCACAAACGTGGGGTCAAGATGCGCCGCCGCCAACACCGAGGCGACGATGGAGGTCGTGGTGGTTTTGCCGTGGGCACCGGCTACGGCAATTCCGTATTTCAAGCGCATCAGCTCGGCGAGCATCTCCGCGCGCGGAATAACGGGAATTTTCATTTTGTGCGCTTCGATGACTTCCGGGTTGTCGGCCTTCACGGCGGAGGAAGTCACGACAACGTGCGCGCCGTCGGCATTAGAAGCCTTGTGACCTTCATACACGGTGGCGCCGAGATTCTGGAGACGCTCGGTAATCGTGGAAGGCTTGGTGTCCGAGCCGGAGACAGAATAGCCGAGCGTCAAAAGCACTTCGGCGATGCCGCTCATGCCAATGCCGCCGATACCTACGAGGTGAATGCGTTGAAAATTGCGGAAAGAAACCATCATGCGCTTGCCCTCTGCCGATTTCCTTGCATGTTCGCGGCCTCTTCAATGAGATTCACGATGTCGCGCGCGGCGTGAGGGCGGGCAAGTCCGCGCGCGGCAGTTGACAGTTTTTCGATCTCCAGGGGCTGGTCGAGGAGAGAGAAGATTTCGGCGGTCAGCCGTTCGGCGGTGAGCTCCCCTTCGGGAATCAGCCGGCCGGCGCCCGCGCGGGACATTTCCTGCGCGTTGCGCAGTTGGTGGCTGTCGGTGGCCCTCCCGAAGGGGATGAAGATGGCGGCTCGGCCTGCTGCAGCAATTTCCGCCGCGGTGATTGCTCCTGCCCGGCAAACAATCATATCTGCCGAGGCAAAGCGCTCCGCCATGTTGGTGAGAAAGGGGACGACCTCCGCATGGATTTCGCGCCGCGCATACGCAGTGCGCACCGCATCATAATCGCGTTCGCCCGTTTGATGTACGATGGCCAGTTCGTTTTTGCGCGCGGCAAGACGATCCATGGAGTCGACAAATGTTCTGTTGATCGGCAATGCTCCCTGGCTGCCCCCGGTAACAAGCAGCCGAAACGGTCTTCCTGGTTTCCTTGGCGTGATATTGAAAAATTCCGTGCGCACCGGACAACCTGTGACGATTGCTTTTCCCCCCCACGCCCGTGCAGAAACTTCATAGCCGGTCGCAATTCGTGTAGAAATTCGCGCAAGCACTTTGTTCGTGAATCCCGGCTCAGCGTTGGGCTCAAAGATGACGTTGGGGACGCGCCCCAGCCACGTGGCTAGAAGCATCGGGCCAGCTGCGTAGCCACCGACGCCAAACGCGGCGACAGGTTTGTGTTTGACGAACACGCGCCGCGCGTCAAGCATGGCAGGAGCAAGCATCGCCAAATTCTTCAGCAGCGTCGCTCCGCCCTTGCCCTTCAAGCCAGCCACACGCAACGTTTCCAGTGGCAGCCCAGTCTGCGGCACCAGCTTCATTTCGATTCCGCGTTCTGTTCCGACTAGCACGACTTCCCTTTCGCTCCCTCTCGACAGCCATTCCTGTGCGATTGCCAGCGCCGGAAAGACATGTCCGCCAGTGCCGCCGCCCGCAATCAGCAGTTTCATCTCGCTGGTCCGCCTCTTATGCTTCCGCTGCCCGCTGCGAGATATTCAGGAGCACACCCGTTGCCAGCAACATGACCAGCAGACTCGAGCCGCCATAGCTGATGAACGGCAGCGGAATCCCTTTGGTCGGCACCATTCCGAGCACCACGGCAAAATTAATCAGCGCCTGGCACATAACCATTGAGGTGATTCCCAGGGCCAGCAGCCGCCCAAATCCATCGGGCGCGCCGAACGCAGCGCGCATCCCCCGCCAGCCATAAACGACAAAGAGCGCGATCACAATCATCGCTCCGATGAACCCCAGTTCCTCGCAAATCACTGCATAAATAAAGTCGGTATGGGCCTCCGGCAGATAGAAGAGCTTTTGTTTGCTCTCCATCAGGCCTACGCCCGTGAAACCGCCGGAGCCGACAGCGATGAGCGACTGCAACAACTGAAATCCCGCGCCTTGCGGATCAGAATCAGGGCGCAGAAAAGCCATCAAGCGGGCTTGGCGGTACGCCACGTGGGTGATGAGCAGATACACCACGGGAATGGCGCACGCGAAACCCACTGCCAGCCACTTCCACGAAAGACCGGCAACGAACAGAATGGCGGCGGCCACCACCAGAATATCGATAGACGTTCCGAGGTCAGGCTGCAGGAGGATCAACACCACGTAAACAAGAATTGGACCAGCTGCGGGAAAAATGGTCCTCCAGAAATCTTCCTTGCAGAATTCCATGCTGGCCTTGTTGCGGCGCCTCTGATCCATGAACCACGCCAGATAGAGAATGGTGGCGAGTTTCGCCAGTTCCGAAGGCTGGATGCCCACCGGGCCGAACCTGATCCAGCGATGCGTGGCATGGGATTTGTCGAGGAAAAACGTGCCGACAAGCAAGAGCAATACGACGCAAACAACAGGATAGATGACTGCAGGCTCGCGCAGACCCCGGTAGTCTGTCTTCATCAGCGCGAACATGCCCAGGAGGCCGATCAAGAGCCAAGCGGCTTGGCGGGCGAGAAATATATAGGAGTGGCCGTACTGCTGTTCCGCCGTGACTGCGGAGGCGCTGAAGATCATCACGGCGCCAAGCAGACATAGCGCCACCGTCACTCCAAAGAGCCAGCGGTCATTTTCCAGTCTTCTCGGCACGTCCTCTCACCCTCTTCCTGAAGTTGTGCTCGCCGCTTGGCGTTCTAGTTGGTGCGCCAACTCTTTGAAGACGCGGCCGCGCTGCTCGTAGTTCTGGAACTGATCGAAGCTGGCGCAGGCCGGCGCAAGGAGCACTACGTCGCCGGGGCGTGCCGCGTGCGAGGCGATTTCCACCGCGCGCTCAATCGTCCCAGCGCGCTCGATGGCTACGCTGCCAGTAATCTGTTTTTCAATTTTGTCGGCTGCCGCGCCGATCAGCAAAGCGAGAATGGCCTTTTCACGCAGCGGCCCTTGCAGCAAGGTGTAATCGCTGCCTTTGTCTTTCCCGCCCAGGACGATCAGGATTCGCCCGGGAAAAGCATCCAGCGCCTTTAAGGTGGCATCGACGTTGGTGGCCTTCGAATCGTTGTAATAGCGCACGCCGCCGATCTCCGCGACGAACTCGAGGCGATGCTCGACACCCGCGAAGGAGCGCACTCCTTTTGCGATAGCTGCGGCACTAGCCCCGGCAAGACACGTCGCCACTACGGCCGCAAGGACGTTCTCAACGTTGTGTGCGCCCGGGAGCGGAATCTCCTTGAGACTCAATACCGCTTCTTCCAGTCCGTTGTGACGAAACACAATCTCGCCTTCGCGGACGAAAGCGCCCTGGGCTACGCGTTGTTTCCGGCTGAACCAGTACACGTGTGGTTTTGTTGGAGCCAGGGGCGTGGTCCCCGGATCATCTGCGTTCAGCACCGCGCTGTCGGCTTCCGTCTGATTCTCGAAAATGCGCGCTTTGGCGCTGGCATAAGCTTCCAGCGAGTGATGGCGGTCCAGGTGGTCGGGTGTAAGGTTCAAGAAGACGCTGATGTTGGGGCGAAATGTTTCAATCAGCTCCAGCTGAAAACTGCTTAGCTCCACTACGGTGACGGAGTCATCGCTGGTGTGCTCGACGCGCGCAATCAAGGGAGTGCCGATATTTCCAGCGAGAATCGTAGAAAATCCAGCGTTCTTCAAAATGTGCTCGATCAAGGAGGTTGTCGTCGTTTTTCCATTTGAACCGGTAATCCCGATCAAGCGTCCACTCAAGAATCGGTCTGCCAGCTCCACTTCGCTCCAGATGGTGACACCCTTTGCGCGCGCGGCTTGCAGCAAAGGCGCATCCGCGGACACGCCAGGACTGGGAATGATCAAATCTTGTTCGAGAAAGGTATTTTCCCGGTGGCCGCCCAATTCCAGTTTCACGCCCGCAGTTCGGAGCGGAGCAATGGCTTCGCCAATTTCGTTTTCGGTCCGCGCGTCCGTCGCCATCACGTTCGCGCCCCGCGCGGCGCAAAAGAGCGCAGTAGCCACACCGGTCCTGGCCAGTCCCACGACCAGCACGCGTTTGCCTCGCAACTCGAACGGATTCGCCATTTACTTCGAAAACCTTTAACCAGAATGATTCACTACCTCAATTTCAACGTCGTCAGCGCGAACAGCGCAAACACCAGCGCAGCTATCCAAAATCGCACGATTACTTTCGATTCGCTCCAGCCAAGCAGCTCGAAATGGTGATGAATGGGCGCCATGCGGAAGATGCGTTTGCCGCGCAGCTTGAACGAACCCACTTGAAGAATCACGGAGAGCGCTTCGATCACGAAAATGCCGCCTACGAAAAAAAGAAGGATTTCCTGCTTGATGATGACGGCGATCACGCCCAAGGTTCCGCCCAGTGAGAGAGAACCCACATCGCCCATGAAAATCTCCGCGGGATGCGCGTTGTACCAAAGAAAGCCCAGCGACGCGCCGACAAGCGCACCGCAGAACACCGTCAGCTCGCCAACCTTGGGGATGTATTGAATGTCCAGGTAGGTGGCCCAGCGGAAGTTGCTGCTGACGTAGGTCAGCACCGTCAGGGCGCCTGCGGCGATAACCGTGCAGCCGATGGCGAGGCCGTCCAACCCGTCCGTAAGGTTCACGGCGTTCGACGAGCCGACAATTACAAAACCCACGAAAACAAGGAAGGGAATAAACGCAAAAGGCCAGAAATGCTTTGAATTTATAAACGAATGGATCACCAGATCGGGGTGGACGCGTTTCAGAAATGGAATCATCAATTGGGTGGAGTACGCGCTATGGGTTGTCAGAACGAGGAGCGCTGCCCCGACCACAAGGCTGATGAACACCTGAAAATAGATTTTCTTTTTCGCGGTGAGACCCAGGTTGCGCTGCTTGGAGACTTTAGCGTAGTCGTCGATAAAGCCGATGACAGCGAAACCGACGAGAGCAAAAAGCACCAAGAGAATGAAAGGATTTGTGAGATCGGCCCACAGCAGTGTCGGCACGGCGGTGGAGAGAACGATCAAAACGCCGCCCATGGTGGGCGTGCCGGCCTTTTTCTTGTGCTCTTGCGGACCTTCCTCGCGGATAAACTGGCCGATCTGCAATTCGCGGAGCCGGCGAATCAGCGATGGGCCGAAGGCCAGACCAAGAAACATGGCCGTGAGACTCGCGTACACAGTCCGCACGGTGATGTAGCGAAAAACATTGAGCGGGCTGAAGTAGCGCTGCAGGGTGTGGTACAGGAGGTAGTAAAGCATTTCAGTGCTTTACCTCCTGGCCGGCAATCTCACCGGGCGCCGCATGCCGCGTGATCAGCTTTTCCACAATCTGCTCCATCTTCACGCCTCGCGAACCCTTCACCAGCAGCAAATCGCCGGACACGATAAGGCTTGCCAGAAATTCGGTGGCTTCCGGTGGCGTTGCGAAGAACTTAGTGCGTGCGCGCGACAGTCCCGCAGCTACCGCGCCTTCGACAATCTGTGCGGCATCGCCAGCCACGCCGATGATCCAATCTATTTTCCCAGTCTTAGCGGCAAATTTCCCGGCCTCGCGATGCAGTTCCGGCGACGCCAGGCCGAGTTCGCGCATTTCGCCCGCGGCGAGGATGCGCCGCCGGAAATTTGGCGTAGCCGCCAGCAATTCCGTCATCGCTTGCAGCGCCGCAGGGCTCGAGTTGTAACTGTCGTTAATGAGCGCCGCTCCATTCGAAAATCGCAATAGTTCTCCGCGCATCGCCGGCGCGCGCAGCGAACGAAAGACGTTCTGCGCTTCCGCAGCGCCGATGTCCCAGAGGCTTGCCGCTGCCAGCGCCGCCAGCGCATTGCCAATCGCGTGACGCCCGGGAACATTCAGCTCCAGGCGCACTCGCCCTTCGGGACTTACATAGTCAAACGCCGATCCCAGCGCCCCGCGGTCTTCGATATCTTGCGCCATGAAAAAAGCCTGCTTTTCGATGCCGTACGTCAGCACGCGCCCCGGCGCGAATGCCCCGAATGCTGCAACACGCGAATCGTCCGCATTGAGCACCGCAGTCGAAGTGTGTCCGTTCAATCCTTCAATCAACTCGCGCTTCGCGAGCGCAATCTCATCCACCGACGCAAAAAATTCCAGGTGCGCGGGCGAAACGCGCGTCACCACGCCAACGTCCGGCATGGCGATCGCCGCTAGCCGTGCAAGTTCGCCGCGGCGTGACATTCCCATTTCCAGCACTGCCGCCTGATGTGCTTCGTCCAGCCGAAACAACGTCAGTGGCAGCCCATACTCGTTATTTAAATTCCCTTCCGACTTCAAGACCCGCAGCTTCGTGCCCAACAGTGCCGCCAGGATCTCCTTCGTGGTAGTCTTGCCGACAGAACCCGTGACACCGACAATTTTCCCGCCCCAGGATTCGCGCACCGCGCGCGCAAGCTGTTTGAGCGCCTCGAAAGTGTCGGCCACTGCGAGGCATCGGCCGCCGACCGGGCTCGCATACCGGGGAAGTTGCCCCTCCGCCACCACCGCCGCGATAGAGCCCCGTTCCAGAGCACTGGCCACATAATCGTGTCCATCGTGACTCGGTCCGTGGACGGCGATGAACAGTTCTCCGGCACGAATCGTGCGAGAATCAATCGACACGCCGGCCACCCGGGCCAGGGGGTCAAGTCCCGTCCCCGGCCGAGTACCCAGCGCGCCAGCCACTTGTGCAATCGTCCACCGCATAAGTTCCTCAAAGGATTCGTCTTACACCAGTATCCCAAGGTTCGCTGTGTTCTCAACGTTTGAGGGCTCCTCCTTTCAAGAGGTCAGCAATTGGCACGCCCCGGTCTGCCGGGACCCGAGCGCCCTCATCACAGCTAAGAGACAAGCGCGCTAAGTGCCAAACCCTGAGCCGCCCTGCGGCTCGCCTTTCGATTGGCCGCCATTCCTCTTTGGGCTTTGCGGCCCATCAAAACCACGTGCGCGCAAAGCGCGACGCGCCATTTCACGATCATCAAATTCAAACGTGCGGTCAGCGAGAATCTGATAATTCTCGTGGCCTTTTCCCGCCAGTAGCACCATGTCGCCGCTGCGGGCTTCGTCCAAGGCTACGCCGATAGCCTTTTCCCGGTCAGGCTCGATCAGGTATTTTCCAGCGGTTTTCTGCAGCCCCACGATGATGTCGCTGATGATTTTCAGCGGGTCTTCGCCGCGCGGATTGTCGCTGGAAAGAATCGTCAAGTCGCTCAACCGGCCAGTTACCTCCCCCATCACAGGACGCTTGGTGCGGTCTTTTTCACCGCCACAACCGAAGAGCGTGATGATGCGGCCCTTGGGATTCAATTCGCGCGCTGTGCGAATCAGGTTTTCCAGCGCGTCGTCGGTGTGCGCATAATCAACAATCACAAGAAAGGGTTGCCCGAGATCGATACGCTGGAAACGCCCCGAAACGCTTTCCAGATTTCGGATGCCGCTTTCGATGACCTCATTCGAAAGACCTAGCGCCTGAGCAGCTCCAATCGCGGCTAGCAGGTTGTAAACATTGATTCTTCCGACCAACCGCGATTCTGCGTGGACCTTTCCATTCGGGGTCTGCGCCGTGAACGTCAAACCATCGAAAGTCAGTTGAAATTTCTTAGTGGTGACGTCAGCGTCCGATTCCAGTCCATAGGTGACTGATTTCTTCGCCAGACCAGCGAGCCGCTTGCCAAATTCGTCGTCAGTATTCAGGACTGCTACCTCGGGGACGCCCGCCCCCGTGCCTGCGAAGAGTTTTTTCTTCGCGGCAAAGTAATCCTCAAACGTTTTGTGAAAATCCATGTGCTCGCGCGTCAAGTTGGTGAAAACCGCAGATTGAAAATGACATCCCCACAGGCGGTCCATCGCCAGCGAATGCGAACTGGCCTCGAGCACTGCATACTTTCCGCCCGCATCGCGGATCTCCGCAAAAAATCCCTGCAGGTCCACTGACTCTGGCGTGGTGTTCGGTGCAGGGTAGTCGCCGAGCGGAGTGTGGTAAGCGATCGTTCCGAACAACCCGGTCTTCGCACCGGAAGCCTTCACGATCGCATCCACAACCGAAGTAGTGGTGGTTTTTCCATTTGTTCCAGTGACCGCTACAAGCTGCAGTGCATTTGCGGGATGTCCCAGGAAATTCGCGGCGGCGATGGCCAGCGCTTTTCTCGCCTCCCGAACCTGAATCCAGACGACGCCCGCTGGAAGCTTGGGGGGAGCCTGCGCTTCGCTTGCAATAGCAATCGCACCCCGTTTGATGGCATCTTGAATGAACGCGTTTCCGTCCGCCTTGGCCCCGTGCAAAGCGAAAAAGAGTGCGTCAGCCTGCACCTTCCGCGAATCGCAAGCCACATGGCGAATTCCCAGGCTACTTGCTCCCGCAGGCAGGCTTACGTTTGCGCCCTGAAACACTTCAATAAGTTTCTTTCGAACTTCCCCAGGGTTTGCCTGGGCGGAGCGCTTTCGTTGGCGGTCAGCCTGTTTCGTGGCGGCATCCTGTACTTGTTCTTCGGGGCTCAATCCAATTCTCATCCTAGTGCCTTGCTCTCTGGAGCGGCTTTGCAATCTTTGGTGCCGGTGTCCCGAACTGCACGGTGACCTTTGCGCCGCGCTTCACCTTCGCTCCCGGCGCTGGCGCCTGGTTCGTAGCAAGACTGCTGCCAATGAGAACCGGGTCTAGCCCCAATCGAAGACAAATCTCCGTGACCTCGCGCATTGTCTTTCCGGAGAAGTCCGGCACTTCAATGTCGCCACCTTCCTCCACGGCTACCGTCACGTGAGGCATCTGGCTGATGCCCGCTTTTGATTTAGTTGCCGGGCTCTCCGCGGGAGGTTGGTCCGGCTGCCCGGAGAAATCTGCCGGGGTAAAATCCTCGAGCGTTACGCTGTCGGAAGTCTCGCGATTCTTGTAAGCGGCCTGGACGAGCCGCGGCCCAATTGGCACATCGCGCGGCACGTCGAGGTACGGCAGTACTTGCTCGGCGATGCGCTTGAAAACTGGCGCCGCAACCTGCCCGCCTTCGTGTTGTCCCACTGGTGAATCCAGCGACACTAGAATGGTCACCGCAGGGTTGCTGATCGGGGCGAAGCCGGTGAAGGAAGCAATGAGTTGGGTCCTCGAATATCGGCCCGTCGCCGGATCAATCTTTTGCGCTGACCCGGTTTTTCCCGCGGCCGTCCACCCATCAAGGTGCGCAAGCTTTCCTGTGCCCTCGAGCACCACACCTTCCATGAGCCTCCGCAGAGTGGCCGCCGTTTCCGGGCGGATCGCTTTCTTCGGCTCCGCGGGCGCGGGCAAGCCTTCCGGGGGCGCCAGCTGATTCTCGCGCCTCAGCTCCGCAACGACATGCGGCTTGTACAGCATCCCGCCGTTAGCAATCGCGGAGACGGCGCTGATCAGCTGAATGGGCGTAACCCCCACTTCCTGCCCCATCGAGATCGATCCGATCGAGATGGCCGACCAATTCTCCAGCCGCCGCAATATTCCTTTGCTCTCCCCCGGTAGATCCACGCCGGTCAGCTGCCCAAAGCCAAATGCGCGGATATAGTCGTAAAATTTCGGTGCTCCCAGCCGAAGCGCAATTTTAATTGCGCCGACATCGCTGGACTGCGCGAGAATTTCCGCCACATTCAGCATACCAAACGGCTTGTGGTCGCGGATGCGGTGTCCGGCCACATATACCGCCCCATTCTCACAATCAAAGACTTCCCCAGGCCGCGTGATTCCTTGATCGAATGCCGCTGCCAGAGTGATGAGTTTGAACGTTGATCCGGGCTCGTAGAGCGCCGTAACCGCACGATTCATCCGCGCTTCCGCCGGCACTTCGTTCGCCACGTTAGGGTTGAACTTCGGCCAGTTCGCCAGCCCCAGAATTTCGCCGTTATTCGGATTCATCACTATTACGGTGCCGGCAAGGGCATGCGTCTTCGCCATGGCCGCGGCCAGCTCGCGCTCGGCAATGTACTGGACTTTTTCGTCCAGTGTCAGTATCACGTTCGCGCCGCGTTCACGCTGTGCTTCTCCACCATCGAACCAGCGCTGACGCGCGTCCGCCATCACAATAATCTTTTCGCTCTTGCCCCGGATCTGGCCGTCCAATTGGTATTCGATTCCGCCCAGGCCCTTTTCATCGAGATCGACGAAGCCGAGCACATGCGCAGCAAGGTCGCGCTTCGGATAAATGCGTTGATTTTCCTTTTGGAAGTAGACGCCTTTCAGATTCAACGCCTCCACCGCTTCTTTCTTTTCGGGCGGCAGCTTGCGGGCAATCCACACAAACGAGCGCGAAGATTCCAGCCGTGCTTCAAGAACTTCCCGTGGAATTCCCAGGACGCCAGAAAGGAGCCGCGCCGCCAATTGCTGGTCGCCAAGCTCCGCGGGCACCGCAAACGCCGAGTCCACGGGAATGCTCATGGCCAGCGGGTGCATGTTGCGATCGTAAATCGCGCCGCGCTTCGGCGTGATTTCTATCACGCGCTGCTGCTGCCGCTGCGCTCGCGCCATGAATTCGCTATGAAGGAAAAGTTGCAGGTATCCGAGCCGCCCAAAAACGGCGGTCATCCATAGGAGTGCGAGGCAGGCAACAATCAGCAGACGGTTGATGGTCTTACCGTCACCAGGCAATTCAACCGCTCGGCGGTTACGGTCGGAACCTCCCGCTATGCGGCCACCTGCGGCGGCGTGGACACGGTTTGCGGGCATGGTGAAATCAAAAAGACAAGCGTTCCGCCTGAAAGTTCTTCTGCTTTACAGCAAACTGGTTGCCGAACCATGCACTCGGAAAAAACTACGGTGCGCGATTCGCCCGCACGGAACGCACCGCCGCCACTTCGGCGCCGTCCGGAGCCTCGTATTCCTGCACCTGCATCGGCAGCGGCTCGGTCAGTCCCAGCTGTCGCCGCGCGATTACATCAATGCGCATCGGATTGCGCAGCCCGGCGATTTCCAATTTCAAGGATGAGTTCAGCGAGGCCGCCTCGGCTTGCCTGCCTTTGACATCCTCTCGCTGAAAACTCAAGTCAATGCAGCGGAAGTGCTGGTAAATGTACAGCATGAAAAACGCTGCGATCACGCTGCTCAGCGCGACCGTGCGGTACAGCCTGCGCATCTTCATCGGCTCGACATGCCGCACGATCCGCGAATTGTCGATCCGCTTGACGGTGTGAAACTCCGTCAGTGCCCAAGACTTCTTCTTGCGCGCCATACTTATACTCTTTCCGCACACCGCAGCTTCGCGCTTCGCGAACGCGGATTGCCCATGGTCTCTTGCTCACTGGGCTGGATAACGTGTTTTGTCAGCACGCGGAGCGTTCCTGCTCGCTCTCCCTCTTGAAACGCGTGCTTCACCAGGCGGTCTTCCCGCGAGTGGTA
>Ga0137415_10000388_pt1 | contig 41514 bp, 31 predicted proteins | sample CZODoug3_1_1_16f_FD_183082 | JGI IMG/M metagenome (GOLD analysis project Ga0137415, IMG submission 183082) | Vadose zone soil fungal communities from Angelo Coast Range Reserve, California, USA - CZODoug3_1_1_16fungal (Hybrid Assembly) | ecosystem: Environmental > Terrestrial > Soil > Vadose...
TTCGAACCCACGTTACCCTTTCGAGTAAACACGCTTTCCAAGCGTGCGCCTTCAGCCACTCGGCCATCTCTCCGGCGAGGTGATTGCAATGGGAAGCAGGACTTCGGACGCGACCGGCGGTCTCAGGAACGGAATGTAAACGCCCTCCAGGGACTTCCCTCTTGATTCTATGGCTGATGGCACGGAACCGCAACTTGCCCTGCGGGGCGCGCGGGGCGCATCCCAGCGGAACAGTGCCTCGGCAACCCGGGAAAAGACTAACGGGACAGCCGGTCGTGAAAACCTAGCAGCAATTTCGTAGTGGATTCAGGAGAGTTTTTGGGGTGGCAGTGACGGGTGTAGCGACTGAGCGTCCGCGAGGCCGGCAGCTGCGCCGTTTGCTTTTCCGCTCACGGGTTCGGCGGAAGCATCTGACTTCTTGTCACTTTCCACCACCCGATGATTCAGGCAGTAGAGCGCCAGCTCCAGGCGATCGGCCACGCCCAACTTGTCGTACACCTTGCGCAAATAGTTCTTCACCACCTGCTCGGTGGTGCCGACGCGCAGCGCAATTTCCTTGTTCTTCATGCCCTGCGTGACGCAGGAGACGATCAACGATTCTTTCGGCGTTAGCTGCACTTTCGGACGGCTGCCCGCAGGACGGCCACCTTGGCTGCGATACGCGCTTAGCACCCAATTTACGCCCTGGCGATCAAGCCACGGCTCACCTTGCGATACTTTGCGCAGGCACTCCACCAGGGTGTCCGGTTCCACTTCGCGCGACACGATCCCATGGGCACCGCGGCGAAATAACTCCAGCGTCAGTTCTTCGTTGGGCTCGTGCGTGACCACGACTATCTTCATCTGCGGCGCCTGCCGCAGCAGGTCGGAAACCGCTTCCAGCGGGCTGGTCGTCAGCCCGGCTTCAAAAATCAGGATGTCGGCGGAAAACTTCTTCGCGGCGGCCAGCGTCTGGGAGAGCGTTTCGGCTTGGCCGACCACGCGAATGTCGTCTTCCAGGGCAAAGATTTTGCGCAGGCCCGCGCGGAAGATAGCTTGGGTATCAGCCACGATCACTCGAATAAACTGGCCGTTGCCGTCTCCCTCGTGCGGGATCTCCATGTTGTCCACGCTCACCGGAATGCTTGCCATCGGTTCCCTTGCGGCGCCCTACCTGCGCTCGAATCGGTACTCGTCGATGACGACGCCCACCCCGCGCCGGCCACCATCCTCAAAACTTCGCACCACTCGCCCTCGGCAATCGACTCGAACATCTTCCGCCGCGCCGACCACATCGGCGGGCAGCGAGATCGTAAAGTCCACCGGCGATCCCACTGGCATATCTGCATCCACCTCGAACAACACTCCATTCGCGGAAATGTTCTGCGTTTCCGCCGAACGGACTTCGGCCCCCGACTTCACCGCCACCGGCAACTTCACCGGAAAACGCGCCGCGCTTTGCACGTCCGTGTAGTGTTTGCGCCCCGGGTTGTTCGCAGTCTTCACGTCCTTGCTGTTATCCGACGACACGGCTCTAGCGGCCCTTCTTTCCGGGTCACAGCGGCTGGGTGCGCCGCGCGACCAGAGATGGACATTTCGAAGGCAGCTTACACCCCCGTATCAGGAGTGGAAAGTTACCGAAGTCATGGAACTTCCTGTGCGTAAACTATTGTGTGTGAAGGAATTACGGGCGATTCTTAGGCATTTATGGCGGCTATGGACGAGCCTTTCGCAAATTAGCCCGTAGCACTCAGCCACCAAAATCTCAGAGCTGCACACGCAAAGAGTATCGACAAGCTCAAGGTTGAGGAGAAAACGCCCGACTCAATGAGGCACGTTCAATCGCGGAGGGAAGGCTAACGGCTAGGTGCAAACGGCTGGTTTTCAGAACTTCGTCACTTCCGTGAAATTAAATTCCTTCACCTTCATGGCCGGCACGACCATATCGAAGGATTCTTCTCCGCTGGCCCGGGCCAGTGTCCCCATGGCTTCGACGTTCGAGAGCATGTGAATGAGGCTTTCATTGAAGCGAAAATTGCGAACGCCCCCTTGGACTTCGCCATTCTCGATGAGGAAGGTGCCGTCGCGCGTCATCCCGGTCAGAATCTTCTCGTATGGTTCGACCTCGCGGATGTACCACAGCCGTGTCACCAGCACGCCGCGCTCCGTCGATTCGATCATCTGCTCGACCGTCTGCGGATTCTTTGGCTCACCGAAGACGATGTTGACGGGCATCTCGCCCATCTCGTTCGGCAAAAGGAAGCCATGTCCGGTCGGCTCGATCGGGCCCACTTTCGCGGCGTGCTCCGACTTCTTCATCTTTTCCGCCGTGCCACGAGCGTAGACCACGCGCCTCACAACTCCATTCTCGACCAGGTGCACGCGCTGGCGCCGCATGCCTTCACCGTCGTAGGGAGAACCTGACTGCAGGGGATGGGCCACGTCGTCCCAGATGTTGACGTTCTGACCGAACAACTGAGTTCCGATGCGGTTGTTGAGGAAAGAGCGCTCATCGAGAATCGCTTGGCCGGCGAAGTCCCAGAACATGAACCCGACGATATCGAGCACCGCGGCAGGCTCGAGGATCACGGTGTGCTTCCCTGCCGGAAGTTCCCGTGGTATGGCCGACTCGATTGCCTTGCGGGCCGCGGTCTCCGCGAGCGCGAGCGGATCGAGGTTGCGCGCGTCGGGCGAGTTTCCCTTCTGCCAGCCGGAGGAATCCTTCGCGAGCATCGTGACGGAAATTTCGGCAGAAGTCTGCGTGTGCCAATCACTCAAACCACGCGAATTGAAGATGCCTTCGACGGATTCGGCACTGGAAAAAATGCCGGCCGTGGTCAACTTGTGGTGGTTGGCGACGCGGACAATCTTACCGACGCCCTCAGCGCGATCTTCGGGAGTGATCGCGGCAGTTTCGGCAAAGTGCCGCCTCGGAACTGGACCGCTGCTCATCCCACCATTGGTGGGCATCGGCAAGAGGTCCGGGTCCGGATGCTGAACCTTGGCCAAGTCTTCGGAGGCTCGCACGACCCGCTGCAAACTTTCGTCGTCGAGTTTGTTGGTCGAGGCACGCGCAGTCCTTCCGCCAAATACGGTGCGCACTGAGGTGCCGTAGTTTTCTTCCGCCACGTTCTGGTGGATGACATTGTTCGCAAAGCGGGTTAGAGCCGATCGGCCACCGTAAAAGTAGGCCTCCACCTCGTCGGCGGTCGAACACTTCCGGATTCGATCGAAAATCTCGCCGGCTTTTTCTCGCGTCAGCATTCCGCCTTTTGCTTTCTCTGGGCCTTTAGGCTCGGTGGTGAATCAATTGCCTCGGTAGGCCGAACCGACCTTAATCCCACGAAACCTTGCCGGGGCGGCGCCATGCCCCGTGCCCATCACCTGCTGCGGCTGTCCTTTGCCGCAGTTGGGTGTGCCCCACAGAGTCCACTGGTCTCGTGAGCAGATCGCATCCATCGAATTCCAGAACTCCGTTGTGATGCCGGAATACGAAGGGTTCTTGAGCATCCGCGCACGCTTGCCCTTCTTGATCTCCCACCCGATCTCGCAGCCGAACTGGAAGTTGTAGCGTTTATCGTCGATCGACCAGGACTTGTTGGTCTCTAGGTAGATGCCGTGATCGGTATCGGCGATGAGTTGCTCGAGCGTCAGAGGTTTCTCGCCGGGCAGAATGCTGATGTTGGTCATGCGGATCATCGGCAGGCGATTCCAACCTTCTGCGCGCAGGGTGCCGCCGGAGCGGTCCGCGCCGATGGTGTGCGCCGTCTCGCGAGAACTGAGGTAGCCGGTAAACAAGCCGTTGGTGATGATGGGAGTGCATTGCGCCGGAACGCCTTCATCGTCGAATCCGAACGTGCCCAGGCCCGGGCCATGCTCCTGGCGGGCGTCGGCGACCACGTTCACGAGATCGCTCCCATAGCGCAACGTTCGCAGCTTATCAAGAGTCAGGAAGGAAGTACCCGCGAAGTTCGCCTCCATGCCCAGCACCCGATCCAGCTCGATCGGATGTCCCACGGACTCGTGGATCTGCAGGCCCAGCTGCGAGCTATCGAGGATGATCGTGAACACGCCTTCCGGGCACTGCTCCGCCTTGTGTAGAGCGACCGCCTCTTCAGCGACTCGACGCGCATTCTCCTGGAGTTTCAGCTCGTGGATCAGCTCGTACCCCTTGTTCTGCCACTGTCCGCCGAACGAATTCGGATACGAGCGCTTCATGATCTCTGTACCAGCAAAAACGTAAGCAGCGTAGCCTGCGCCGGCTGAGTACTTTGTTTGGTGAATCCTGGCGGCTTCCGAAGATGCGTACCACTGCTCCTCGCGACGGAAGTTCATGCTGGTTTCGGCCAGCGTGACTCCGGCCACGGAGCGCAAGTCAGCGTCAATTTTCAGCAGCAAGTCGAGATTCTGCTCGATCGAGATGGCGAACGGATCGATTTGGCAAGGGGTGGCCCACGCTGCAGTCACAGGCTTCTCGGGTGCGAGCCGGACGTTTTCCTGCTTGACACGCGCCGACGCCTTCGCGATCGCGAATGCGCGCGCGGCCGTGGTCTCGACCGCAGCCTGGCTCAGATCATCGGACGCAGCGAATCCCCAGGCTCCGTCCGCAATGACGCGGATACCGATGCCGAGCGATTCGGCATCAGAGGCATGCCCAATCTTGCCGTTCTTGGTCGCGAGCGAACGGCTGCGCTCGTCGACGATGCGTGCGTCAGCGAAAGAAGCGCCGCGCTGCGCGGCGACGTTCAGGGCCCAGTCAGCAATGTCCTTCATGACTGAGATTAAATCTACCACGGACACACGGAGGCATGGAGAATGCCTGGAATGACTCCATTGCGCCGGCGATGAAATGGGTTGGAGGACGAACCAATCGCCATGAACATGTGAAGGAGTCCCCTCCATTGCGGCCCGGCGTCCGGCTCTCGTGGCGAAAAAGCCCGGGCAAGTCTTGCTGCGCGTCAATCAGGGTTTCACGCTGAAAACGAGAAAATAGTCCATTCCATCTTTCACAAAGTCATGGTTTCCCAGTAGTTCAAAGCCCGCGTTCGCCGCCTCCCGAATTACCACGGCGCGAGCGACGCCGTGGTTCTCTCCGTTTCCGTTCCGATCGATGATCCCCACTTTGGCGCCGGCGCGGAGCGACGCACGCAGATTGCGCAAGAGAGTCACGGGCTTCGCCAGCTCGTGGTAGGTCTTCAGCAATAGCACAGAATCGATCTGCTTTGCAGGCAGCAGCGGATCATCCTCACGGCCTAAGATCGTCTTCACATTGTGCAGTTGCTCTTTTTGCAGCCGATTTTCAATGTAGTGGATCGCTTCAGGGTTGATGTCCACCGCGTATACGATCCCGCTGGCGCTCACTCGCTTTGCCGCTTGCACGGTGAACCAACCCGACCCCGCCCCGATGTCTGCCACAGTCTTCCCCGGCCCGATTCCCAATAAATCCATGACCCGGTCGATCTGTAGTCGCTCGGCCCGTCCGGGAGAATCGAAGATGGACAGGTCGCCCGTGTAGGGCGTGCTCGTCTTACGGGTGTCGGTCTGTTGTTGGGTCGCAGTCGCCGGGACGCCAGGAGTTTGAGTGGAAGCAGAGGGATGGCAAAGGACCACCCCTAAGAAGAAGACACGGTGCCAGGACATGAAATCCTCGAACGTTCTTGCTTCAAGAATAGACTCGGTCAGATCGAGTTGGTTAGGTCACCGTCGATTCTTTTCGTGAGACAGCGCCGGTTCTGCTTGCACGTTTTCTCCTGAAATCGCAACCGGACTGTCGCGGGCTGAGTGCTGAATGCCGGAATGCTCGGCGCCACTTCACTCTCCCCTCTGATCCCCGGCGTTGCGCCCACCCCCCCGGACACCAATCGAGCCGTAGACCCAGGGGGACCTGTCGTCTGCCCAGGAGAAACGATTACACCGTACGGGAAGAGATTTTGCCGCGCGATGAGCACTCGCGGCAGACGCCCAGGGAAGCGCAGCAGGCCACCTTCCACCTCAAACGCTTTATCGAGGACAACCTCTGGGAATTGAACTTTGATGACGGTCGAAGTACCGCCGGTGGTGGACGTGAAGAGCGGCGTCAATGACATGCTCCACCGCGGCGGGTCGCACACCTCCACATCTCCAACGCCCACAACCAACATCCGGTCGACGCCCAGGTGGTAGAGGCCGCACCAAATGGAAACGGATCGCCCTCAAGCAATTTGACTGCAGGCTGGGCTTAGTCCGTGCGTGGGCTGGCCGGTCTCCTGGCTGGTATCGTGGCCCAATCGTCCTCAGCGACCGACCGATGCCGATAGTAAAAACGGCTGGGTACTGCTGCCGTACCTGGGTTTCTCGCGGTTTGGGCGGCAGCTCGGGATACATGTCGGGGATCTCTTCCGCACGCAGGAAAATCAGCTCGTCAGGCAGATTCGGATAGCGAGGATCCTTCAGCTTCGGGAACATCTCGAGCTTGAGTTCTCGAAGCAGCTCGACTTCCTGCGCTTTCTTACCAAAGCGCGATCCTCGAGGATCGGATTCCGCTTTCGATCGGGCGCGGCATCGGCCCGTCGCGCAACGTTGATGCTGCTATTGCGGAACGCGCTCCTGGGTGAAGTCAGCGTGACCGTGTGGCCGAAGATCCTGAGAGACATCTGCGCGAAGAAAGATTTTTTCGTGCTGGAGTAGCCGAGAAATCGGGGGATGTCGAACGGAAAAGTCGAAGTGATTTGGGGTGCCTGGTGGGATTCGAACCCACGTCATCCGGAGCCACAGTCCGGCGTTCCACCGCTGAACTACAGGCACCACAGGGAGGGGATACCGCAGTCCATGATTATAGCAACTGGATACGCGAGCTGTCAGAGCGGGCTCGGTTTGTGCATCCGTTGGGGAGCTGCGAATCCCAAAGCAGAAGTGTCGCAACGCCGACGCCCGCAAAAGTGATTCGCACGGGCCATTCGACTGGTGGGCGGGTGCCTCGCCCGTAGACCGTTTTCGGCACCCGGCAGGAAAGAATCCGGAAGACGGAGAACAGGAGCAAAAACGGTTGGTTGACTCTCATCGCGCAAGTCAAGACTTGTAGTCGGGTGGAAACTCCAGCCGAATCGATCCGGGTCGCCGCCTTAGGCTACCCGCGGCCTACGCCCATGTACCGAAATCCCATGGCGCGCAGCCGCACCGAATCAAGCAAGTTCTTAGTGTCCACAATGATGGGGTGTTTGAGCAGGCGCTTGATCTTGCCGAAATCGAGGGTACGGAATTCCGCCCAGCCCGTCCCCACCACGAGCGCGTCTACGCCTTCGGCAGCTGCGTAGGCAGATTCGCAGTAGCGGACCGTCCCGTTCAGTTCCATCTTCGCATCCGGGAGCGCCGCCGGATCGTATGCGCAAACACGCGCACCCTGGGCCACGAGCGTCTGGGCGAGGCGGATGGAAGAGGACCCCGCCACGGAACTGGTATTTGGCTTGAAGGCGAGGCCAAGAATGCCGACGTCCTTGTTGTGGACCGAGTTCACCATTCCGGAAATTTTCTCCACCAGCCGTTCCGCGAGGGCGGTATTCACCTCGCGCGCCGCGGTCAGCACTTTCAAAGGCACGCCTTTTTCACGCGCCAGCTCGGCCAGGGAATCCATGTCCGACTCAGCAAAGAGTCCGCCCATGCCTGCACCGGGCTGCAAGCAACGTGGGGCGATTTTTTTGTCGAGTCCGAGTGCAAGCGATAAATTGACGGCGTCAGCGTTCACGTGCTCACAAAGAGTCGCCAGTTCGTTGATGAACGATAGCTTTGTGGCCACAAAAGCGGTGGCGGCCTCGCGCACCAGTTCAGCCGTCTCGTGGTTGGTGACGATCACTGGAACACCGCGCATCACCAGGGGATGGAATATCTGTTTCAGCGCGGCGATCGCGTCCGCGGAGGCCGTTCCGAGGATGATGCGATCCGGCCAGTTGAAATCCTCGACCGCGCATCCGTCCGTGAAGAACATGGGCTGGGAGACGATTGTCGCTTTCAGATTCGCGCTCAGCAAGGCCCGCTCCAGGCTCGCCGCGGTTCCCACCGGTACCGGAGTGACCAGCGAAAACGTCACCGGCCTCGAGGCATGACGGGCAATTCGCAAGGCCAGGTCCGGCAGATGAACGGGCGAGTCTTCCGCCAGGAAGATCACCTGCGCCTTGCGGGAAAACGCCTCCACGTCGGTCGAGTATGCCAGCCGTCCGCAGCGCACGTTGCGCTTCACGATTTCTTTCAGGTTTTTTTCGAAGAAGAGAATATTGCCTTGCGCCATCTCCACCATGCGCGTGCTGTCGGTGTCGCAGCAGCTGACAGGAGTTCCGAAGTCCGCCAGGCAGGCAGAAATCACCGTGCCGAGATATCCCGATCCATAAACCCCCACGTGCATGCCGGACGTCTCCCGATGGCAGAGGCGGCGCCGAAGTCCGCTGGGGAGAAGCGGCCTTGCGCCAGGGCGCACTACACCTCGACCCCCTTATGTTCGGTCCTCAGCCGAGGCTTGGCAACACACGTAGGACCGTTCGGTCACCCCGAGAGGGACATGTCCTTCCGGCAGGAATGCGCGTTCCAATTCGGAAATGGAACCGGGGCCGATGATTCGTGGGGCGTATCGCAATCCGCATCGCAACAACACTGATAGATCCGGCTCTCAAGGGCTACTTTCGGCGGGACGCCAGACTGCTCCCGAGAAGAACAGGCGCGAGGTCTACCCACGAGTTTTGCGTGTCCTCGCGGACGAACATCAGCTCTTCCAGAAGGATGTGACGGCTGCTGGAATACCGCGCCCACCGCCGGCGGGCTACCTCAAACGCTTTCCATGCCAGTTCTTCCGTGCCCATTTTGGCAATGGTGAGGTGCGGAATATAAGGCAGTTCCTCGGTGCAGCAGAGCGCTTCGCGGTTGAGCTGGTCATGGAGTTCCTGCATCTGAACCGCGGCGTGCGCCACGCGAATGAAAACGGTAGGCGTTACCGGGATGAAGGTCTCCACTTCTCCCAAACTGACTTCAAATGGTTCCACCTCGCGGCACATTTCTTCCAGTGCATGGATGGCGCTGCTCTCAGTTCCCTGCAGCAGGCGGGGCGGAAGGATAGAGAGATGGGCGGCCAGATGAGGCAGTTCCGGATGCAATTCGCGGCGGAGTTTCTCGACGAATTCCCCGACCGGTTTCCTTACGTATGCCACCAGAGCGTAACGCGAACCAGGCATGATCGACGAGAGATTATACCGCGCTCATCGAGCGGCTGCCCGACCCCCGTCGCAGCGGCATATCTGTCGGATGTCTCGAGGGCATCTTGTCCCCATCCAGGGCGCGTCAAGGGATGCCCAAAACGCAGCACCAAACATCCTCAGTGATCATCGCCTCAGGCTTTTCGCAGTTGGTGTCGGGGCCTAGCGCAGCCTGGTAGCGCACCCACCTTGAGGCAGGATAAGCCCTGCCAACGATTCCATTTCCTCCTCTGGTTTCTCTTATTTTCAATAATTTGGGGGAATCTGCTTTTCGTTCAAAGCCAACCCGAATGGCCTCAATCTCGCTCATAGGCCCACGGTTCGTGCACGGTCGACTTTGTTGCATCAGTGGGGCGAGCGCAACGAAGCGCACCCGATCGCGAATTCCCGGACCGGCGCCCGTCCGGTGCGGGGCCGCCCCGGCCAACTCGCAGATTAACACCGACGATGGGTGTGAACCCGTTCATCAAGGAAGAACCGGTCGAACTCGAACCCAGATCGCGGCGCCTGACACAGGTCCATTGGACGACCTTAAACCTCAATGATCCTGCACTTCAAAGCGATCGTAACCGCGTGCATGCGATCGTTGGCCGAGTTTGCTCAGGAGCCTTCACGGTCTCCTGGGAGATGTCGACGAGGTCATTTGTCGTCGATTGTGCGAGGAACAAGCCTTCCTTGTCATCAAACGTCTCTTAAGACGTGTCTTTCCCCTACTTGACCCGCTCCAGCGTGACAGAGGTCGAATCGAAATCGCCCGTTAGATTGAAATTAAGACCGTGATTCATCAGGTATGCGCCGCTGAGGACATCTCCTTTCTCCATCAATTTGTCGTCAATCGAGATAAGGCGGTAATTCGAGTTCTCGTCCAATCCGCGCAAATAAATCGTCGGCGCCGGGCGTAAGAACTGCTGCGACCTGAGAAATGCCAACAGTACTGATTGCTGTCCATCGCGCGACACATATTGGCTGGCGGTGAGCTCTCCTTCGCGTGGCGAAGCCAGCCGGTACAGGTCGCCTTCCTGGACTGTCGCCCGGATCGCTTTGTAGTACGCCACCATCTTCGAGGCCAGTGCGAAATCCTGCTCGGACCATCGGTTTAGATTTGCCCCGATGCCGACCGAACCCATCATTGCTATCAAGAAGCGGTACTTTAACGGGGTGCTGCGCCCATTCAGGTTCGGCACGTCGGTCACCCAATCCATCATCACCTTCGGCGCGTAGGCGTGCGTGAATCCGTCCTGAATGGTGAGCCGGTCGAACGCTTCTGTGTTATCAGAGGTCCAAGCTTGTTCGACTCGCTTCAGTATGCCGAGGTCGACGCGACCGCCCCCGCCGGAGCACGACTCGATCTCAAGATTCGGGTACCTAGCACGCAGCCGGTCGAGGATGTCGTAGAGGTTCAGAACATAATTCACCCAGAGTTTGCGTTGGTCAGCGGGTGCGACCTCCGGCCATCCGGGCTCGCTGAAATGGCGGTTCATATCCCACTTGAGGAAGTCGATATTGTTTTCGCTGAGCAGCTTGACCAAACTGGCAAAGACGTACGCCTTCACGTCTTCGCGAGCGAGATTCAGGACCAGCTGGTTCCGGCCCTCGGTACGCGGCCGACCGGGGAAGTTGATTACCCAATCGGGATGCTTGCGGTAAAGATCGCTCTTGGGATTAACCATCTCAGGCTCGACCCACAGTCCGAACTTCATTCCCTTGCTCTTGATGTAGTGAATCAGCGGGGTGAGTCCATTCGGGAATTTCTGCGGATTGACGTACCAGTCACCCAGTCCGGCACGGTCATCGTTGCGCTGGCCGAACCAGCCATCATCCATCACAAAAAGTTCGACGCCGATACCAGCTGCTTTGTCGGCCAATGCCTTCTGTGCCGGCTCATTGACGTTGAAGTAGGTGGCTTCCCACGAGTTATAAAGGATAGGACGCAGGTGGTCGGCCGAACGCGCCGGAAGGATTGCCTCACGCTCGAACCGGTGCATCAGGCGCGATGCCTCTCCGAACCCAAGGTCGGTATAACCCCCGTAAAACGCGGGCGTAGTGAGACGCTCACCCGGCTTGAGCGGATAAGAAAAATCGAAATCGTTGAATCCGCCGACCACGCGGACCTGATCATAAGGCGTATCTTCAATGACGAGCTTCCAGTTGCCGCTCCAACCCAGGGCGCCAAACCATACGTTCCCGTGCTCTTCATCGGCGGCCCCGAGTGCATCAATAGCAAACCACGGACTTGCCTGACCACTGGTGTTGCCGCGACGGCTTTCCAGTATTTTCTTGCCCGGATCAATCGGCTCCTGCGCAAGGCGAGTTTCTCCCGCCCAAAAGCCATGCAGATAGGAGAGGCGATAGCGCTGCCCCTGCGGCAAATGCCACACCCCCGACTGTGCACTCTCGAGGAGGAGCGGCTGCTTCGTGCGATTTTCAATACCGACCGTTTTCTCGATGACATCGAACCGAGGAAACACGCGATACGACAAGGTGACGAACACACCGTAACGGATGTCTTTGAGGGTGATTTCCAGAGTATCGGCGCTGATTTTCTGGGAATCGTAGTTCAGGACGAGGTCACGATTCCCTTCTGGGAACGTGACCTTAAGACAGGGCTCCGCATATCGCATGCCGCCCCAGGCCGGGTATTCCTCCGCGGTTAGTCCCTCGCGAGTTTCGAAGCCATACGCGCTAGCCAGGTGCGCCGGAGCAAAGTCGCCGTCAGCGGCAACTCGCTTCCCCCAATACACATGTTGCACTCCGTTCTCCTCGTTGATGCCGAGGACGTACGACGTACTGCGCGTCGAAAGAAACCACAGCTTTCGCGCCGGATCGAATCGAACCGATTGCGCCATCCCAGCGGAAGTGACAATGAGGATGAAGAGGCCGAGGAGGCCGAGGCGGATAGGTTTCATGGTTGACCTTGTATCATGAAGGCTCGCGGCCATCCCCCCGTTCGGCGGGGCCACTGGCAGCATCAGTTCACAGCCAAAAACTCTCAATCTCCTCCAGTGTCTTGCCCTTCGTTTCCGGCAGGCGAGCCTTGACGAAAAAGAAGCCGAGCACACAGATTCCTGCATAGATCCAAAATGTCTTCGCAGCACCCAAGCCGCGGTTCAACAGAGGAAACGTGTAGGTGAGGATGAAGCTTGCCACCCAGAGCGCGCTCACCGCAACCGACATCGCGGCGCCACGGATACGGTTTGGGAATATTTCCGAGACCACCACCCAGATCACTGGAGCCAGTGACATTGCGTAGCACCCGATGGCTGCGACCACGAGAACCAGCATGTGCACGCCATGGCTGTGAACGTAGTAGAACGTACCGAGCAAGGCGTAGATGATCGCCAGTCCAGCCGAACCAGTCAAAAGCAAGACGCGCCGTCCACGCCGGTCCACGGTCCCGATGGCGACAAAGGTAAAAACCAGGTTAACGGCGCCGGTCACAACAATGTTGAACAGAATGTCGGAAACCTTGTATCCAGCGGCTGAAAAGACTTCTTCTGCATAGTTGAAAATCACATTGATGCCGCACCACTGCTGCAACACCGCTAATCCAACACCCAGAAGAAGTACCTTCCTCATCTTCGGATCAAGCAGTGCTTTGAAGTCTGCTTGGCCGGGTTTCTCGGCCAGCGTGACTTCGATTTCACGCAGGGAACTATCGCCGTAAGCCTTGCCGCCAATGCGGGCCAGCACAAGCCGGGCCTTTTCCGGCACACCGTTCTTCGCAAGCCATCGCGGACTTTCAGGAACGAGGAACATCGCGACGAAAAAGAGCGCCGAAGGAATCGCCGTCACCCCGAACATCCAGCGCCATCCGACCTGGCCATTCCAGGAATGGAGAATCTGCCAGGCAGTCGCATCGGCTGGAACCGGCTTGGCAATCAGCCAGTTCGCTACCTGCGCGAGAAGAATGCCGATCACGATGGTTAACTGGTTGAGGGAAACTAGCTTTCCGCGAAACTGCGCAGGTGCGACTTCCGCGATGTACATCGGCGAGAGGCCCGAGGCCAGTCCAATTGCCAAACCGCCCATCATCCGCCAAAGTACGAAAATCCCGAAAGTTGGCGCCAGCCCAGTTCCGACCGCCGACACACCGAATACCAAGCCGGCGCTGATCAGCAGCCGCTTGCGGCCGAATCTGTCGCTTAAACCGCCGGAGATCAGCGCACCTGCGAGACAGCCGACGAGTGCGCAGCTCACGGCCCAACCCTGCTGTGAAGGGTGGGTCAGCTGGAAGAATTTCTCGTAGAACGGCTTGGCGCCGCCGATGACGACCCAGTCGTAGCCGAAAAGCAGCCCCCCGAGTGCAGCGACAGCCGAAATGCCCCAGAGGTACGCGGTGTTGAACTGTGCCGATATCGGCGCTACCGCACTTTCTGTTCTTGTCGTGCTGCTCATTGAAACCGCCACTTGAAGATTTGCGAGTTCGTAGAGTTCTTTCGCCAGCGTTACTTGGTACTTGTTGCCGCTCGCTCGCCAGCAGCCCGACTCAGTGCCCGGAGTTCTTCTTGCGCCGCCAAATAGTTAGCATCGAGCGACAGCACATCCTTCAGGAGCACCGACGCACGCTCGAGGTTGCGCTCCCCCAACTCGGCGAGTGCAGTCAAGAATAGACATTCGACTCGGTTTCTCTTTTGAGGGTCATCTTCGAACAGCAGGAAATTGGGAAGGGAGGTCGCAAAGTAGTCGACCCTGGCCTCAGACTGCATCTGGTCCGTCGCGAAAGTGCGCATCTGATTCAGGGTTCGGGCAGCTTCGGTATTGCGGTTAAGTGCCTCAAGGCTCATTGCCCGATAGTACGTCATCCAGGCGATGGGGCCTTCATCGGCCACCGCTCTGGCCCAGTTCTGCCGCGCTTCTTCATCACGACCCAGCTGAGATAACGCAAGTCCGGCGAAGTAATCGAGATGGGCTTCACGCGTTAGCAGGTGTTTGCCCTCGCCAAGATTGTGGGGATATTCTCGGGCGGCCTCGAAGTGGGTTAATGCCTTTTGTGACTCGCCCGTTTCAAGAAGAGTGCGGCCGATCAGCAGATGTGCCCACACGTACTGGCCCGAAACCAACCCCTCGCCGCCTTCCCACGGGTTGAATCGGCGCGACGACAACTGGTCCAGCGCCTTGTGGGGTTGGCCAGTTTGGTTCAATAGCGTGATCATCTCGACTGTCACGTCGTCTCGGCGGGAAACCAGATCGGCATGACGCTCGAGAATCGCAAGTCGCTGGGTCGCAGGAACTCCCATGCGCTTTCGCAATTGATCTAGCTCGTATAGCAGTCGCGCGTCTGCAGGGTTGGCATGGAATGCCTTTTCATAGGCGGACAGAGCTCGTTCAGGCTCTTTGCGAACGTTGAAGTACCCGATTCCAAGGTTTCGCCACGGAATGGCGAACGAGCCATCCTTATCCACGCTTGATTCCCACTCGCGGATTGCTTCTTCGTAACGCTTCCTGTCATACCACAAATTGCCGAGATAGTAGTGCGCCTTGTCATCTGCCGGGTTAGCCGCCAGGGAGGCCTGAAGCACGATCATCTCCTCAATCCGCGCCGGAAAACAGTAGTCCGGGGACGCCGTAGCGGCATCGGCCCGGTACGCCGCGGCTCTGTCGCGATCGCCCAGCTTGTCGGCGCAGTATCCGAGTGCATACAGCACCATGGGATAAACCGGCTGGCCGGCTGGAGCAACAACGCTGGACAATACGTCAACGGCCTCACCCCAGAAGCCCGCCCCCATGTAGTCAAACGCCAGATCGAGATGGAGCTGAGTATCGACTCGGGCCGCTACTGGCGACCGCTCTTCCGGTGTGCGATTTTCCGTGGATGCTGACAGCAATCTCAGTTCGTTGCGCGACCAGATGTCCAGGGGATCAATGCGAACGGTGTCTCGCACGTGCACTTGAGCTTCGGATACTCTGCCCAGTCTGCGGAGTACGGCGGTGGTGAGATTTCTTGCCTTCAGATTACGGGCGGCGGTTTCCAGCGAACGCTCCAGCTGTTCGAGTGCTTTGCCGAACTCGCTGCAGCAACAATTGATTTCCGCCAGGTGGTAGTACGCGGCCGACTGCCACTCATAATTCCAGGTGGCCTTGTAATATGCTGCGTAGGCTTCTTCGAAGCGGCCTTGATACTGCAACGTCAGGCCAAGATAGTAGTAGGCATCCCCATCCGCAGGATTCGGATTCCTGCGAGTTAGGCGCTGAATTGCACGGCGGAAGTACCCTTCGGCCTCAGCGAACCGACCACGCCTCAGCTTAAGCAGGCCTAGCGCCGCGTTACACCGGCTATCAAACGCATCTCGGCGCAGCGCTTCCTCCCAGTATGGCTCGGGGTAGCGAGTTGCATGCCGGTACTGTTCCAAATAGAGACCGGTGAGATGTAGCTCATCATTCGACGGAATTTCTTGCGGCGCTGGGGGCTCAGTTGCGGGATCGGGGAGAGTCGTCTGCTCCTGCCGCTCGATCGGTGTGTATTGAATGATCTCTCTGCCCTGCTTTGTAAGCAACTGTAACGACGCCTTGCCGGCGCCGACAACTTCGCGGACGATCGGCTTCCCGGGCGCGAGGTCGAGCAACTCTTCCAGCAAAGAATTGCCGTTTGCCGTAATCAGCAGTTTCGCCTGCCCGAACCTCTCGGTGACGCAGAGGCCAACTTTGATCCGCTTACCTTCCTGCTCCAGATTGACGGCGGCATAGCGATTCGCATTCTTGGCGGGACCTATCTGCTGGATCGGATACCAAAACTGGCTCCATGCACGCGTTTCGTAGGGATGGAGCCAGGAGAAGTCCGGCTGATTGTCCGTGAATACTCCCGCCATCAACTCAATGTAGGGGCCATCGGAGTCCGTGAGATTCCTGTCCCATGCATAACCAAATTCGGCATTGCCCCACGTCCACAGCTTCTTCCCCGGCGCGATGTGATGATTCGCGAAGTGAACCACGCCGGCCTTCTGCCGGTGGTCGTAGCCTCCAAAGAAATCGTATTTGGACTCCGTCACCATGTACGAGGTCGGCACCGGAATGTTCTTGTACCAGGAGATATCCACGCCTTTCTGGTAGTCCACACCGTAATAGTAGTTGCGAGCAATCGGGAATGACGACACTGCTCGCTTGGCGTGGTCCGCGACATAGGTCACGTCAGGAGGGAAAAATGCCTGATACTGCTCATGCACGCGCAGGCCGACGTTCGCCCACCAGAGAAACGTCTGAACAAACGGCGTTCGGTTGTACAGCCGAACTTTCGCCTCGACGTACGACTTCCCCGGATGCAAGCAGATGCCCACCATGCCTTTCATGCGCTGCATGGGGTCATGCTCGCTCAACCACACCGTCACGCTCCCGTCATCGCTGCCCTCGATCGTGTGCTGTACGGGCATGTACGTGGAAGGCCGGTGGTGCTGGGTCCAGTTGAACTCGACTCCGCCTGAGATCCAGGGGCCAAGCAGGCCCACGAGCGCGGGCTTGATCACGGTCTGGCGGTAGAAAAAGTCATATGCATTCGCCTTGTCCTGGCCTATGTGAATCCGTCCCCCAATTTCGGGCAGAATCATCAGACGGAGGTGTTCGTTTTCAAGAAAAACAGCGTTGTAGGTCTTATTTCTCTTCTCGTTCGACACACGATCCGTGAAAGGATTCGGATAGACCCTGCCGCTGCTGCCTTGGTATACGCGCTTCTCCAAGAACATCGGGTTCTTGTCGGGCGCTTGCTCAGGATAGGTTGGGATCGTGACGCCCTCTTCCCAAGCCCTGACGGATTCGCTCGCTGATAAGGTCAATTCCAGATCTCCTCAACTGCCTGCGGACCTGACAGGTGGCCGGAACGGGACGTGGCGAAACTCGCGACGAAGGTGCTCGTTATGGTCTCCACTCTCTCGTAAGTGCGAAAAATCCGGTCGGGCGCACAACATCAAATTCCACCCGCAGCGCACCCTGTTCTTTGAACTGCAACGGAATCGAAACCGTCTGCCCGGGTTTGAGAGCCGGGAGGGCAGACTCGCGGCGTTCCAAAGGTATGTTTCCATACCCGTATAGAGTCCCGCATAATTTGTAACCAACGAGCGTGTACGCTGGAACGGACTCGCGCGTTCGCACATTGATCGCAAACAAACCCGGATTGCCGGCCCATTCGAGGGCCTCGACTGGGCTGGATTCATCGCGCAGCACAGAGTATGAAGGCTTGCGTGCGCCGAGCAGGTCGACCACGCCGTGAATACGCTGTTTCACGACGCCGGTGCCTTTGTCGCCTATGTGCGTGCGATAATCGTTGTAGCAGAAGAAAATCAACCCGCCGACATAGTCGGTCTCGCGGCAGACCTGCGTGTGCTTCCGTAGGACTTCTATCCGGCGCGCATCTCCTTCCGGACGGTCCGGCGTACACGCACAATATCCGTATTCCGAGATGACGATCGGCTTATCTGGAAACGTCCGGTGAATTTCTTCGAGATTGCGCCTAAGATCGTCCTGGGTACCGCTGTACCAGCTTTCGTAGTATTCGTTCCACTCGATGAAATCCATCAATTTAGCGATATCCTTGCCCGGGTCCTTCTGTAAGGAGTTCGACGCGTAAGACCGCAAACGCCGGGGATCGAGCTTCTCTGCCTCCTCGTACATGCGCTTGGCAAACTTGTACGCCGGCGGATTTTGGCCGTTGATCTCGTTGCACAGCCCCCAGGAGAAGATGCTGGGGTGGTTCCGGTCCCGTTGAATCATCTCTTGCAGTTGCTCGAGACCGTTTTGCATGATCTCAGGAGCGGGCTCGCCTTCCATGCCCTTAAACGTCTCCGGGCCCCAGGTTGGGACTTCTGTTTGAATCAGGATGCCGTGGCGATCGCAGTATTCCAGTACCCGCTTATCTTGCGGCCAGTGGACGCGAGTAAATACGCAGTTCAAATTCTTGAGGTCGCCATGGTCATGCTCGATCCAAGATGTCGGCTCCGCCATTCCATAATCCGGATTGCTGCCAGCCATGCGCTCAACACCCATAAGGCGCGCCCGCTCGCCGTTCAACCAGAATGATCCATTCTTTACCTCGATGCTGCGGATGCCGAAATTGGTCGTGAACTGGTGGTTCGATCCTGGGCCCTGCAAGCTGACCGAAAGGGCATACAGGTTGGGTGCATCGAAGTGCCAGAGTCTGGGATTTGCAATCTTGAGCCTCGGCAAAGGCAGGGTCATCGTTTCGCCGGCCGCGATCCTAACCTTGCTGGCATTGCCCTCGCGCATCGCCGTCAAACGAGTGCTCTCATCAATTGCGTCACACGCGATCTGCCCCTTGAATTCACGAGCTCCGTTGTTGCGAATAACCACCGAGATGTCGAGGTGTCCGACTTTGGCCACAAGATCAGGAACGGCATCCACGTTCACGCGTTCGATGTACACCTTTGGGGTAATCAACAGACTGACTGGCCGGTAGATACCGCCGTCGTGTGTCCAGTCACTCGAATGACCGCGTGGCAGCATGTTCTGGTCGAAATCGGAGTTGACCATGACCACAAGCAGATTGTCCGCACCGGGGTGGAGGAAGGACGTGATGTCAAAGGTAAACGCTGTATACCCTTTGCGAAGGTGCTTGCCAACTTCGACTCCATTCACCCACATGGTGGCGGAGTGGAACACAGCTTCGAATTCAATTCGGACGGTCTGGCCATCCCAAGCAGGCCGGACGCCAAAGGTTCTGCGATACCAAGCGGTACCAAAGTATTCGGCCGAATCCTGAGCGATTTGCCAGGTATGCGGGACGATGACTTCAGTCCAGCCGCCCGCCCCCGATGCCAGACTCTGCCATCCATTTGTCTGGCCGACGTCATCCGGATCAACCCGAAATTGCCACCTCCCGTCCAACGACACACGCTCGGTCGGGACCGGGCAACCCTCCGACGCCACCGAGGAATCGGTAAATGCGGCAGGAGTTACAGCTGCTCGCAGCGACGCACCAGCGGCCACCGACGAGGCCATCCCTAAGAATTGTCGACGGGAATTCAACGAATCACCTCTGCTTCGTGTACGTTAACGTAAAGGCCCAGATTAGCCGTGGTGTACTCTGGGTGTCAAATGAAAACTTGCGTGCTCCGAGCCACAGGGCAATACTCGCCGGCTACCGTCTGCTCGGGCGCGCACGTATGTCAAGCTGAACTTATGGGGGGCTTTTACGATACTTGCTCTTGCCCGCTCCAGTCCGATTCGGTGGGCATACCCTCGAAAAACAGGTCCAGATTCGATCGCATGACGATAGAGGGTTTAGTTTGACGCGGGGCCGTGGGCAGTTCCCCTTTGTCAGGAAGCGATAGAGCGACTCGAAAGCGATGCGGCCCTGCGCCTCAGGACGCTGATTGATCGTGGCCAGAATCCTGCCGGACTGCGGGAACGGCACGAGCGCGGGAAATAAGTCAGGGGTAATCACAGAGACGCGACATTCGGGATCCAGCTCTTCAAAAACACGAACACTGAGGTCAGCCGTTCTGTATGGGGCTCATCAGTGGCAACACATACCACGGAAATCCCTTTCTGCGCCGCCTTGCGGGTCCATGGTTCTAGCTGCGCCGGGTGTCCGGGTGCAATTATGATTTGCGTGCTTCCGTCTTCGAGAGCTTCCTCGAACAGTGCCGCCCCCCTTCTCAAAGCGCCGGATGAGTTCGGAAACAAAGATGGACTGCTGGCTGGAATGGGCTCGAAGCCTTACGGATTCCACTTCGCACTGCGTCACAGAGCACGCGATCTGCGCCGGAAGGTTGATTGACGGCCCGAGCGTCCGCGTCATCCTCAAATACGCGGTCCCTCATAATCGGGCTAATACCGCAACGGGAGTGAAGGGCCCGGTCCACGGTGCCGATCGAGAGATGCCAAGGACCTTGGCTATGTCCTTGATCCCGACCGGCCTCCCGTCGATCGGGCTTCGCTGGACGTGTCCGGATCGTCCTGGCGGCTGGGTTGCAAGGCCTTCGTGGCTGCGCGTGGGCGTTCTTCCCATAACGCTGAGCCGTAGGCATTTCAGTATACCGGCTCCGCAGGTCAGGGCAAGACGTTCTCGATGACGAACGTGTATACCGATTTCGGATGCAGAGTGACCGTAAACGCCCTCTGCCTCCGGTCTAGCGTGAAATGATCGGCATGCTGTTTCCAATCCGGGACTCCATTCAGAGGGGCGGTTGTGGTCGCAATGCGCTGCACGGTTTCCCCGACGGCGCTGAACTCCGACAAATCGTATTTGATGGTTTTCACGCCATCGTGGGTCACCGTGACGACGACCAGCTTATGCGAAGCAGTATCATAGGCTGCGATTGAGTTGGGATCCCCGACGTCAATGATGTGGGAACCGGGCCGGATGTGCCTCGTAAATTGACCGTAGACGAAGAACTTGCGGTTGACCCGAACAAGGGGCGTATTCTCCTCGGGCCTGATTTGGTCGTGGGTGTCCACGTAGGTTGCGTTCAGCAAGCCCCAACCGAATGCTCCAGAGTCCGGCTCCACCGGCTGCCAGTACACCCAGGCGCTCGGACTAAGATCTCGAATATCGCGAATAATCGCGTCGGCCATGGTGTATCCCGACGCATCTTGTTCGCCGTACTCGGATTGCCACAGGCGTTTGCTTCCGACCGCACGACGCAACGCTGCACGGTTAGCGCCGCGATAAGGCTCAGTTCCCTTGTAGTAGCCATGAACATTCACCTTGCCGATGACCTCACGTGTGCTCGCGTCGTAAGCCTTCCAGGTGTTCAGGGCCATGTCGACATCATTCTCGTCCGCCGCGGCGACAGCCACGTCATTCAGACCTAGTCTGTCGAGTTCGCTGCGGAGCTTCTGAACAATCATCTGCTGGGCGCTGATATCGAAATGGCAACCCTCCTGCCGGTTGGCATACTTCCACCAATCTGCCGAAGGCTCGTTGAACGCTTCGACGGAACCGAAGTTGATGCCCCAGTGATCCGCCGCATAACGCGCGACCGTTGCCAGGTAAGTCGCAAACCGGTCACGGTTTGCCGGCATAAGACAATCGCCGCCGGTGTCGCTGCCCGCCGTGCTGTGGTTGTAGTTCATCCACCACATGGGCGAATCCGAAAATAGCTCGAACACATTGGCACCGCGGTCACGCGCCTTCAGCATGATGGAGCGCTGGTTCAAATCGGCGGTCCAGTCCCAACTCGCCGGTTTCGTGCTGTCCGGGTCCACCCAGTAACCACGGATATCCATCTGCCACTGCAGCTTGGGGCCTTTATTCTCCCGCGGCTGATTGACCCCTCCCCCACCTATGTTGTAGCGGACAATATTCAGCCCAAGCCCTGGGTAACCGCCAACCGACCTGGTTGTGTAAATGAGGTCAGAATAGTCGTCGGCATTGCCGGTGCCTCCGACGGCACGCGCCCACCACGCCAGCGAGCAGCCCCATCCTTCCCACCGCCCCAGATCCCGTGACGGATGTATCGAGGCCACGGTCGTTGTAGGCGAAATGGCCCGCCCATCGGCATCGACCGAAGAAATGAATCCGCAGCTTACGCCTGCCGTGAGAACCAGTAATCGGATCCATTTGCTCATCATTTCTCTTCCCTCCTGCCTTGGCGTAATCACGTGACCTTCGCGAGGCCTCATGGTCATGGTGGGCTGCTGATAGATGCTGCTGCGCCTCCGGCTCAGGGATACAGAAGCGCAGGGGAGTATTTCTGGGTCTTGCTCGCGAGCGGATGTGCGGTTTCGCGGCCCATGGCACGATTCGTGTTGGGCAGACCTGGCGCCCAATCGATCAGTCTTTGTGGTCGTATCCGGAACGGGCTTCGAGTCTCAGGTCCCATTTCTTCTCTTGTCCGGGTTGCAGCACATCGCACTCACCCGTGTTTATCGCTTCCCGCAGCGAGTCCGGTCGACCGGTACAGGGCTCCAATGCGACGGTGAAGTGGCCGAGATCCGGGCAAGGCCAGCCACCTTGGCAAATCCATATGCCGAGGTATGGAACGAGAAGAGGATCGAACTGGAACACCAGTGCCTCATCTGTATGGGGATAGTTAAGTGCGCACTCCCCGCTAGACAACCGGGAGGTGAACAGCTTCTCGGCGGTACGTGCTTTGGCGGTGGTCAACTCGGCAAGATCGACTTCATCGCCCTCTCTTGTGCGCGCCATGGGCCATCCGCAGTTATCGCCGCACCTACCCAACCGCTCGTCACGCGACCAGTTTACAAATACCCGCGACACCTCATTCGGGAGCACAATCCGGCAACCCGGCCCGACCGCGAGTAGCGGGTGAGCAGACCACAAGAACGCAAATTCCCTCGACCCGGTGCTTGCAATTTCGTAGCGAAGAACGATCGCATTGCTTTCCAAGCGCACGCATTTTCGAAACACGTACGGAAGGCTTGTGCCCCGTGCTTCAAAGAAGAGTTCGCCGTCTCCGGTGTCGCATTGCCATGCCGTTGACCATAGGTCACCGTGATCGGGCAGAATCGCACCGGCGAATTCGCTTTTCGGGTACCTGCACTCCGAAACCGTAGGACAGCATTCATCAAAACCGCTTGTGTCGTAGTCGGCAAAACTCGCCCCATATTCGGCTGAACGGTAGGGCCGGTCAGGAGGCTGAAGAAGAAACTCTCGGCCAGTTGAGACGCTCTTAAGTGACCTCATCTTGGCGCCCAGCTCCGGTAAGAAGCTGGCCACTAGACAATCGTTGGCTAGCTGAACCAGCCTGAATCCCCCGGTTGAGGTGACAGTTACCTTCGAGCCATCCATCTTTTACGGCAACGTACACGGTCTTCGGCCGACTCGTCAACAAATAAGACAGGATGTGGGCCGACCGGAAATTGTCATTCCTGACTGCCGGAGGAATACGGCGCGTGCGAAAGTCTTCAGCGGCAGGAAGCTCCAGCTCAGAGCTGCCGCCTGATTTACTTGCCGCCACCATTCGAATTCCGCATTGTGTAAACAAACTGCTGAATCTGATTGTGTTGGTTGTTAGCGTCGTCTACCTCGTTCTGGCGCAGACGTTCAAATACTGCAAACTCCTGCCGGGCACGCGTTGCATCGCCGGTTCGGACCAGGGCCTGGCCAAGGCGGTAATGAGTACTGGCCAGATTCGGACTGATCCGCAGAGCCTGTTCGTACTGTGCGATGGCGTCCTGATACTTGCGCTGGTCGGCGTATAAGATACCGAGCTGGAGGTAGGCGTCGGCATAACCTGGGTCGAGCGCCACCGCCTTTTTCAGAAGGGACTCAGTTTGTGCCGGCAGCTCGGGTTGCGGCTCCCTCTTGTTTATCTCCCGGAGGCACATGGCGTAGTAGTAGCGCACAGCGGCGTCGTGTATATCGCCATTGACGAAACTCTCAAGGCGGGAACGCGCCTCCATTGCAACATCAGGGGAAAGATTGTCAAAGGCTCTGCCTAGAAATGTCAGCGGCAGCGGGTCGGAACGATTCAGGTCGGAAGCCCGGAAGAATGCGCGCGCTGCATCGTCAAAATGACCTAGGCCGTAAAGAGCGATGCCGACTCCGTCCTGAAGGCGGGCTGATTGCGGGAAACGAGCCAATCCCGCTTTGAACACTTCCACCGCGGGTTCAAGAGTCTGGTGCAAAAGCAGTTCGGTTCCCCAATCCAGGATGTTCTTTTCATCCGGCTCCATCTGTGCGGCCTGCCGGTATTGCTCGGCAGACGACAGGTAGTTTCCCGATTTCTCCTCCATTTCCCCCAGCAGGCTGTGAAGCTCGGCGGAGCCGTGTAATGCTATGAGCTTCTGAACCTGGCGACGGGCTTCATCCAGGTTGCCGGTTCGCTCGTACGCGAGGGCAAGATCGTAGCCGTTGTTGTAGGCTGCGGGATCGACTTCCTGAGCGCGCTTTAGGAGAGGAATAGCAGCGGCGATCTTTCCAACCTGAATGTAGAACTCGCCCAGATTATGATTTGCATCGTAGCTGCGGGGCTCAAGATCGACGACCTTCCTGAACTGCACTTCCGCTTCAGCGCTGCGGTGCAGCCGAACAAGGTTAGCCGCGAGCGCAGTCCGGGCTTCGGCAATGCTTGGCTTCAGCCGCACGGCTTTTGCGAGATAAAGGTTTGCTCTGCCATCCTCGCCTTGCGCCACATAGACAAGTCCAGCTAGCTCGTTAATCTCAAAGCTGGCGGGATTCGAAGCCAGGAGCGAGGCCAGCTCGCCTTGTGCTGCGCTGTAGCGCTGCCCGCGATACGCCGTGAGCGCAGCGAGAAAACGCCGTCTCGTCTGTTCGGCAGCCTTGTCCGGTGTTCGAGCGGGCGCCGCGGGGTGGTCGCGGGGCGCAGCGATACTCGGCAGTAAAACGAATGTACATAGCAAACAAACCGTGAGGCGCCGAATCCCGGTTTCGGCTAGTGTTGAGAAATTGCAGCCCATCGCCGCCAGCCGCCAAGTATGTGTAGACCAATCCCCGTGCTCACCCGAGATCTTTTTCAGGCGAGGAGAGCCCGCTCCTGCGATATTATCCTACCCTTGTCTCACAGCCCAAGCCAGGTGCGCCGACAAATCTCTGTTCAGACCAAGTTCCGATGCGCCCGGTTCATGTCCGATGATCGCCCCGCGGTCGCACGCCCACCTTCTGGCATCGCAGAAACGAAGCCCGCGTTTGCGCCACCAAGATGGAACAGTCCGGGTGGGGCACCAATGTTCCCGGCCCGTTGGGCCAACATCACCACAAGAATTTCAGTGCCAGCTGTGTTTGGCGACCGATTCCGCGCGTACCGTTGATCTGGCCAAATAACGTCGTATTCCTGAAGTCCAAGGTTGTGAAGCTGTTCGCGAAGTTGGGATGGTTCAGCAAGTTGAAGAGCTCGCCCCGGAACTCCAACTGTGTGTTCTCCGATGTGTGGAATCTCTTGAACAGCGACACATCCAGGTTGTCAAATCCTGGCCCACGTGCCTGGGTCTGAGGGCCACCCAGCGGTGAGTAGTCAGTTTGACCGATAGCGGTCGCAGGCGACGGATTCACAAATGCTGCGGGGTTCAGGAACTGGGTGGTCCCGTGGGGCCCCTTGTGAGCATAGATATTCTGGCCACGAACCGTCGGAGCGTAGCATCCAAAATCAGACGTGGTGGCTACAGGGCACGAGATCGTGATCGGAAATCCGTCCTGGAGATTGTAGATGTATTGCGCGCTCCAGCCGCCAATAATCCCATTGAGGACACCGGATGCTCCATGTGCAAACAGCTTGCCCTTCCCGACGGGGAGCTCCCAGATCCCGCTGGCGTGAAATATATTCGGAACGTCGCTACCGCAGTATTGGTAATCGCCTCTGAGGCCGAAACCCGGGAGCAAAGGCGCCCGAGCAAAATTCCCGTCGCTGATGCCTAAGATGTTTTTGTTATCGGTCCTGCACACGGATCGTGTGTAGTCGATCAGCAGGTTCAGTCCCTGGCTAAACCTTCGTTCAAATGTCACCTGGAGCGCGCGGTAGTATGCCGCTCCGTTCGCGGCTACGTAGTCACTGTTGCGCCCAAAGTCCGGGAAAGGAATATACGGGGTCTCATCGGTCCCCGGCGGGAGAAGTACGGTCGGGACATTTCGTTTATCACCGTTCAGCAGATGCTGCGAGTTGTTTCCGACGTAGGCCAATGTCACCGTCTGGCTTGGCGTCAGCTCGTATTGGACCGATCCATTCCACTCCTGGGTGTAAGCCGTTTTCCAGGGGCGCTGGAAGGCGATGAGGGTTAGACCGTTCGCACTAAAATTCGGGCTTGTGGCACTCGGATCGGCCGCCGTCAGCCCGTTCTCAAGCGTGGCTTGTTGCCCGTTGGAATAGAGAAGGGGGCTGACGTCATTCGGCCTGAAGAATCCCAAATTCACTGCAAACGGATAGTTGAAACCCGGGTCTGGCGCGCCGCCCAGATTTTCGAAACCTCCGAAGAAGACTCCATAGGCCGCCCGAGCAACTAGCCTGGGAGCGATTTGGTATGCCAATCCGACCCGCGGCGCCCAGTTATTGAGCGGCGTGGTAGTGATGCTTGAGACATACCGGAGACCGATACCGTCTTGCGCCAGAAGCGAGGTGAAGGAGGGCGACAGAGGCAGGTTCCTCTGCTGGGAACGGATTTCGTACACCGCTCCCGCGCCATTCGAGGCGCCGGGCACTAAACCAGCCTGTCTGCCGCCGGCTTCCCCAACCGGCCCGAATACCTCCCAACGCAACCCCAAGTTGACGGTCAGCTTTGGTGTCGCCTTCCAGTCATCTTGGAAGTAGGCTCCGTAGTAGTTTCGAAGATCATCTGGCTGCGTGATGGCAGAGGCAAATACAAGGTTGGCGCCTCCTACGTTGTTCACCCCGTTGGGAACAGTCGCGGCAGTGGGCATAAGAAGGATGTCAGCCAGACCGGCGCCACTCGCAACGTTCGGCACGCCCGAATAGCCACCGAACTGAAACGCACCCCGCGACCATCCCGGATCAATCCAGGGAAAGTGTAATCTCTGGTACTCAAAACCGCCTTTGAAGCTGTGCCCGCCGGAAACCTTGGTCAAGTTTTCGGTAAATTGGTAGGTGTCGCTGCTGCGCCGGTTGGGGCTGGCGAAAGCCCCGGCCCCCAGGCGAGTCAAGCCGTTGATCTCAATGTCCGGCAATCCGCCGTTGCCGCTGCCTTGAGGAACACCCGGAATACCAAACTGGTCAGGAATACCTTGCGCGTTCGTGTTCGGCGGCTCTGCGGACGTGCGCAGCCGGCTGTAGCCGAAACGAGCTTCGTTCACCAAGGTTGACGAAAACGCGTGCGTTTCACTGATGGCCAGATTCAGAGACCGATCGTTGAAATCTCCTTGGCCGAAACCAGAGTTGTCTCCGAGCCCGGTGAAATCTCCCGGGAAATTCGCGTGTCGTCGGCTGTAACTCACTCGACCGAACAGCTGATCGCGAGTGCTGACGTTCTCATCCACGCGAATGTCGAAGTGATTGTTGTCATCCGGCTGACTGCGATTGACTTTGTAATTATTGAAGACGCCGGGTGCGTCCGCCGCCGGATAGAGCTGCAAAAGCTTGACCGCATTCGGATCGAGGCGGTTGGCGGGCAGTTGATTCAGGAACTGCGTTAATGGCCTGAAGTCTTGGATGCCGGCAATGCTGCCATTGGTGTAGAACGGATCGCGTACGAAGCCATTTGCGGTTGCAACCAGACCGGCAACAGGATCAACTTGACCCGCCTGAACGGAACGCGTAGTCGCCGGATCGAAGATCGTCACAGCACTGAAGTTCCGGCCGAGCAGATCCTGCGCCGTAGCAGTCGTGGATGGGAACAAATCCCGGAAATCTGTGTACCCGCTCGTTACTTCAAGGTTGGTGGGGACTGTCGCCGTGTGCTCATTCCCGGTACGGATGCGAGTACCCTCGTAATCTCCAAAGACGAAGAGCTTGTTCTTGAGAATGGGTCCGCCCGCGGCGGCACCAAACTGATTTCTCCTCAGCTCGCCCTTTTTCTTAAGATTTGCTGGATTGAAGTACTGATCCACCCCAACCGCGTCCAGCTTGTCGTTGCGGAGGAATTCCCACAAACTGCCATGAAACTGGTTGGTCCCTGATTTTATCGTCGCATTGACGACGGCGCCGCCCGCCCGGCCCAGTTCCGCACTGAAGTTACTGGTCTGGACCTTGAATTCCTGAATAGCATCCGGAGGAGGCAAATTGACGTACGCCGCTCCGTTCAGGTAATCGACCGTGTCATTGTTGTTGTCGATTCCATCCAGGATGTAATTGTTGTGTACCGTCGTTAGCCCGTTCGCCACGAAACTTCCACTTTGATCAAGCCCACGCGTCGGGTTCAAGCTCGTCACTCCAGCCCCAAGCTGGGCAAGGAAGGTGTAGTTTCGTCCATTCAGCGGCAGATTGTTGATCTGTGCCCCAGTCGCCACCGTACCAACAGAAGCGTCCTGCGTCTGCAACTGGGCAGCGACTGCAGTTACTTCCACCGTCTCGTTACTCCCACCGGCCACAAGCTTGAAGTCTGCACGACCTTGCTCTTGTACATTCAGGGTTATATGCGCGGTGGACGCGCGGAACCCCGCCGACTCGACTTTGACTGTATAGGACCCAATCTTCACCGGACTGAAAGTGTAGGTACCGTCTCCGGCAGTCTTAGTTGAAACGATTCGGCCGGTCCCCTCGTCGGCAAGAGTCACCTCGGCGTTGGGGACTACGGCCCCGCTGGGGTCTGTCACAGTGCCTCTGAGAGCTCCAGCATCAACCTGCGCGAACGCAGGAGTGGCAATACGACCAGAAAGCAATATGGCCACCAGGGCCAGAAACAACGTGAGTGACAGCGCATGTGACCGCATCGCGCACCCCCCAAGTCACAAGTCTCGCCCGATTGGACATCGGCGGTTAGGGAATCTCAAAACGACGGTTCTTTTGTGGGTTGCCTTCAATCACGCTTGCCGCATTTTCATTGGAACGTGTACGTACCCGTTCCGTGTACGTACACGATGCGACCAACCAACTCGCCTTGTCAAGAAAAAAATGAGCCGCTCGAAAAGATGTCGAAAGATGTGCGCCCAGCACACTGCACGCATGGGCATGCGGTTGAGCGTGAGTCTTCTCCTAATTTTGAACAAGTGCAGGGAACGCGGGGTGGGTGTTGTTCAGATCGGACACACGCAGTTGCGATCTGTTCACTGCTTGAGGTGCGCACTGGGCGGCGTCACTACGACTGGCTCATCCACCCGGACCACTTGATCGGCGGTGACATTGTTGAGGGTCTGCACGATCCCGCTCGGCCAACGGATTCCCACTTCCTGGACGGTCGCATCCGGGCCTAATCCGAAGTGCAGACGCTTATCTCCCGAGGACAGATAGCTGCCTGCGGTGGTGACCGTGGCGTAATGCGCGCCTGCGGCAGTAACGACTTTGACCACTGCCCCAATCGCGTCTCGATTACTCTTGTGCCCGACCAAATTGAGCCCTAGCCAGTGGTAATGTGTATCAGTCTCGTTGTGCAAGATGAGTATAGGGCCGCCGTTCGTTGTCACGATTGCATCAATCCTGCCATCGTTGTCCAGATCTCCAAGCGCCATACCGCGACTAACCCATGCTTCCTGAAAAACCGCACCCGACCCCCCTGACACATCCACGAATCCATGCCCAGTGTTGCGCGCCAACAGCATCGGCTCGCGGTAATGCAGTTGCGGATAAGTAAGTTCAACCGTGTCCAGAACATGCCCCTGTCCAATCAAGAGATCCGTCCATCCGTCATTGTCGTAATCGAGGAATCGCATACCCCACCCGGAATGCAGAAGTGTCATCGAACCGATGCCAGAACTGTCGGTAACGTAGTCAAAAGTCCCGTCACGGTTGTTGTGATACAGGGCATACTTCTGGTATGCAAGATTGCTGACCGCCAGATCTGGCCAACCATCATTGTCATAATCCGCAAAATCCACCCCCATGCCTGCGTAAGCGCGGCCATCTCCGTCGAGCGCCGCCTGCGACAGCAGACCTACCTCTTCAAAAGTCCCGTTGCCTTTGTTCTGATAAAGGAATTCTGGGACTGAATCGTTCGCAATGAAAAGGTCGACATGTCCATCGCGGTCGAAGTCGGCGATCGCCACCCCCAGTCCCTTGCCCGGTTTCGACAACCCGGCCTCTTTTGAGATCTCCGTAAAATGGCCGTTGCCATCGTTGTGGTAGACCAGAGGCGCAACCGGCTGAAACTGGTCGGGATGGCAGTAGGACCGGTATCCCTGCTTGCGCTCGCCACACCAAATGTCGACGAAATCCCACTGCAGGTACCGCAATACGACAACATCCAGCAGCCCATCACCATCCAAGTCGACCCACGCCGCGCTGGTCGACCAGCCGCTGCCCACAACACCAGCTTTCTCAGTCACATCGGTGAAGGTGCCGTCTCCGTTGTTGTGGTAAAGCCGATTGCCACCATAGGCCGTCACAAATAAATCTTCGTGACCATCATTGTCGTAGTCACCGACAGCTACGCCCATCCCGTATCCCTCGCCCTGCAGACCGGCTTTTACCGTCACATCCTCGAACACTCCATCGGGTTTCTGGTGATACAGCCTGTTCCAGTATTTTGGCGCAGTCTTGCGAGGAACTGCGCCCATAGGTGACGGATCGCTAACGTCGGCGCCATTGACCAGAAAAATGTCCAGCCGTCCATCATTGTCATAATCAAAGAGAGCAACGCCCGACCCCATCGTCTCAAGAAGGTACTTCTTCGAGGTATGCGGGGCGACGTGCTCAAAACGCACTCCAACCTTTGAAGTGACATCAACGAATCTCGCAGCGGTCGGGGGCGCATGCTCCGCCGTCTTGCTATTTTCCGCGCCGATGAGTCCAGCAGTCAGAGCCAAGACAATTGCAACACTGGGCAGGATGCGCATACTATCTAGAACAACGCAGCGAGAGCCGCAGGCAAATAGGTTTGTTCGCCGTCGCACCAGTCAAAGGTCAGACTGAATCGTTTGCTTGCATCGAACGGGGATTCGTAAATCGCTGAGACGCCAACTCGGAGTACCCGTTAGCGAAATTGACGCTTCCCGACACTATAGCACCGCAAATGACTACCTTGGGCGGCACGACCTCACTGCGCAAGCTCCTTTTACTCGCTCTCGTCTTTTCGTTCGCTGACCCAGCTCGCTCCCAAGTGCGCCGACCGAAGGCTCCCAAAGGCCCTAGTTCGACACACTCTTCCGTCTCCTCCGATTTCGCGGAGGCGCAACAGCTCGTTGCCAGCGGCATGCTTGAGCAGGCGGCGGTTGCGGCCAAACGCGGCCTCGAACTCTCACCCAAGAGCGTCACTGGACTCAACCTGCTTGGCATCATCTACCATCAACAAGGGCACGACGCTGACGCTGTGGCTGTGTTCAAACAGGCTCTGAGCCTCCATCCGCAGTCCGTCGACACGCTGAATAATTTGGCTACGGGCTATGCCGCCCAGAACCAAGCCAAACTGGCAGAGAAAATGTTCAGGAAGAGTTTGCGGCTACAGCCAGCGAACCGGACGGCAAATTACAATCTCGCACTGCTGGCGCTTACCAACAACCGGCCGGAGGAGGCGATCAGCCATCTTGTCAGGGTGTCACCCCCGGACGTGGCAACCCGACTGAGTTTGGTCCGGGCTTACCTCGAGTCCGGAATGATAGCGAAAGGATTGAGGACAGCGGAAGCGCTATCTCGCGACTCGGCGAACGACCCTAAAATACATTTTTCCCTCGGCGTGCTTCTTGGTTCGCACCGACAGTACCCACCGGCGGTGCACGAACTGGAGGTGGCGAACGCACAGGAACCTGGCACTTTCGAAATCCTCCATGATCTCGCGCAGGGGTACTTGCTCGTTGGTCGCCCCTTACAGGCACAGCAGACTCTGAATGAAGTACTCAAGTTGCAGCCCGACTCCGCAAACACCCTATACCTGCTCGCGCAAGCGGCGGCGGATCAGCAGCAGGATGTTGACGCGCTGGAGCTGCTTGTTCGCGCGCGAAAGATTGCACCGACCGACACGAGCATCTTGTTCTTGATGGCACGCCTGAGCATGAAGCAGTCATTTTTCGAAGATGCCATCGAGTTGCTGAACGAGGGCCTGAAAATCGATCCGCGACGAGCCGATTTCTACGCAGCCTTGGGAGAAAGCTATTTCACGGTTGGCAAGGTGGACAAGGCAATGCAGGAATTTAAGACTCTGATTGCCTTGGATCCGTCGCCGCGATCGTACGCTTTCATGGGCCTCTGCTACCGCCATCTGGGCCAGTACGACGCGGCCAAACGATACTTCAACCAAGGTCTGAATGCCGATCCCAAAAACTTGCCCGCCCTGTTCAACCTGGGTTTCATCGCCAAGAAGCAGCTTGAATACGTCCAGGCGGAAAACTATTTGGACCGTGCGCTTCATATCGATCCTAATTACGCGGACGCACTGTTTGAACTGGGCAGCCTTAAGATGGAGCAGAGAAAGTTCGATGAAGCCATCCCTTTGCTAAGGCGCTGCAGCGAAGTCAGCCCAAGACCGTCGGGGGCGTACTACAAGCTGGCCCTCGCAGAAAGGAGTGCTCATCAACTCGAAGCTTCCCAGCGAGACATGAACGTTTTCAAAACGCTGTCCAAGAATCCACAGCCAGGGCCTTATCCGCTGCAACATTTCTTCGACTATGTCGAACGAAGGAGTGCACTGTCTGCGCAGCAAAAAAATGAGACCGATCTTCGCCAGTTGCAGGCTGAAGTCCAGCAACATCCGGACCGTCCGCGCAGTCTCCACCTCCTTGCCGAGGCCTACTTGAAACTGAATCGTACGAACGATGCCATGGAAGTCATTAAACGACTCGACGATGTCAGCGGGGGGGATTTTCGAACGAATCTCAGTGTGGGAGTACTGCTGGGACAATCCCGCCTTTATCCCGAGGCCATTCACTACTTCCAAGCTGCAATTGAGGGGAATCCCGGATCGGACGAAGCGAAATACAACCTTGCCGACGCTTACTTCCAGAGCGGCGAGTATGCTAACGCCTTGCAGTCACTTCTAGGTGTCTCTTCCGACGGTCAGAAGGACAGCTCCTATTCGGCGCTGATCGGAGACGTTTACGCTCGCTTGGGCCGTATGGCAGACGCGATACAGTATTTGCAACAGGCCACAGTCGCCAGTCCCGACAACGACCAGTATTGCGCGTGGTTGGCGCTCGCGTACCTGCGGGCAGATCGGGCAGACGGTGCACAAGCAACCGTCCAGGATGGACTAGCTCGCATCCCCGATTCAGGGACCTTGCATTGGGTAGCCGGAGTGGTCGCTGTGGCTCAGGGCAGCGTGCGAGAAGCGGAGGCGTATTTCGTCAAGGCACAGGAACTGATGCCGACTCGCGAAATCTCGTTCATGTCGCTTGGGATCTTGTACTACGAAGCCGGGCGCATCGATGATGCTCGGCAAGTGCTGCTGCGCTGCATGGAGATGTTTCCGCACGGCACAATCGACGCGGAGAAAATAAGCCGAGTGCTGGATGCTGCGTCGCAGTCAGGTAAATCTTCCAAACAACCAGGTCAACTGTCTCAGGAGGCTCGGAGGGAATTTTACGAACTCACATTAGGGATGGCCGACCAGGATCGTTAGAGTGCAATACTTTTCAATCTGCAATGGTCTTAAGGGTGCGCGCCCAGCGGGGAGCCTGAACGCTGTGCAGCGTTGGTCGGAACAACGGAAGATCGAGATCCATGCTCCGGAATACCTGGGCAACATCGTGCGTGCGGATCATCACCGAGACGGGACTGCGCGTGTACAACGAGTTGATGCCGATGAAAAAGCAACATCTGGATCTTGAGAACGCGGTGGTCTGGATCCCCGATTCCAAGACGCCCAACGGAGTGGCCGAGGTGCCGTTAACGCCTACGGCGGTCGAAGCATCTCGGGATCAGTTTCATCTGTCTCCGTGCAGTCCGTATCTGTTTCCGAGTGACGAAAATCCGAGCGGGCATCAGAAGACTCTGCAGACAGTCTGGCACGCGACCTTGCGACGCGCCAGCATCCCGTATTTCCGCATCTAGAATCTCGGGTCCACTTACGCGACGCGCTGAGTGCCGGCGGCGTTCCCGATGAGTGGGTCACACAGTTGTTGCGGCAGGGAGACGCCAAGGTCTTCAAGAAGTATTCTCAGATGAAGCTGCAGAGCTGCAGATGAAGCGCCAGGCTTTGTTCAAGCTGAATCGGCGGGCGAACGAGCAAGACATCAGTTCTGACACAGCGGGGGTGAACGGATGGGTTTGACCCAGTTTTGACACATTTGCACCAAAAGCGGGGCAAGAGTTCGAGTGCCCGCGGTGCCGTTCGTGGAAGTGATTTAGAATCAGTGAAGCAGCTAGAGTCGGGGCGTAGCGCAGCCTGGTAGCGCACCTGCCTTGGGCGCACGAGCGCCCGCTCTAAACGCTCTCCTCGTTCTGACGACTTCTAATGAAAACAAAAACTTGGGGAATCTGCTTTTCGCTCAAACAAAAGGTCCAGAGCACCAAACGGAAGGGGTTTTGACACAGTTTGTGTACAGTCGGCGAATACTCTCGGAGCGTCACGCAATACAGCGTATTGGAACTGGAGTATGGCTGTGATCGGCTGTGGGCCATCGACACCTTAAACGAACAATGGCCCCGTTCTCCAGCACTGCCTTTCGTTCAAACACCGGTTCTTCGCCGAATACCTTCATCATGCCCACATCTTTGAGGCTGATCCATGCCCCATCATTCTCGGAACTCGAACGGGCTTGATCACTTAATGTGACGTCACCTGAATGACATCGGAGCTTCGGATTAAAGTTCAAACAACCAAAAGCGTACTGTCATTTGGTCCGAACATGGTCATGCCCGGACCATTCAGCATCATGTCCGCGCGCCCTCCAGCTTCCCACAAACGAGGAGCAACCAAAAGGAAGGTAGAATTCACATAAAATATAAGGAAACAAGCTAGGGCGTTGCAGAGGAGAAGTCATGAGGAAGTTCAATATGAATTGTGGAGTGGTCATTGTGTTGTGCTTAGTGGCGTCGACTGCGTGGGCCGACGCTTTGGAACTGAAGAACGGCAGCCTGATCAAAAGCAAGTTCATGGGTGGCACCGAGAGTGAGATCAGCTTCCGGGTCGGCTCGTCAATCCAGAAGTAGGTGAAGGTGCCGAGCGAGACGCTGCTCGACTTCACGCTGCAGCAGGAGCTGTCCATCGCAACACACCGCGGCTCATAACTCCCGTGTTCGCGATGCCTAGTTCGGCATATGACTTGTTATGTTGTTTTGGCACCGTTGGCGAGGGAGGTGCCGGAATTTGCTGTCACCGCACGGCGTCGCTCTAGTGCCCAATGTGAATCTTGCCTTCATCACACGAAGCGAAGCGAATACGGTGGATGTCTTCGACCCAAAGTCTCTCCATCAGCTTGGGAGCATCCCAGTTGCAGATGACGCAGATGCCATCCTCTACATCCCGTCGACCAACCTCGTTTATGTAGCCCACGGAGACGCGAACATGGCGACTCTGATCGATCCCGAGAAGCGCGCGACAGTCGGAACCATCCAGCTTGCTGGAAAGCCAGAGTTTCCCGCAATAGACTTCGAAAGCGGTTTGCTCTTCCAAAATCTAAAAGCGACCAACGAGGTAGCAGCGATAGATGTTGGCCTGCGGTCTGTAGTGGGGCAATGGCCTCTGGCTCCGTGCGAAGGGCCATCTGGCATGGCGATTGACTCCGGGCGGAGACGGCTCTTTGCGGTCTGTAGCGGCAATGCTAAATTGGTTGTTTTTGACTTAGAGAGGCATCGAGTCATTACATCGCTCGGGATCGGCGGTGGGCCTGACTCGGTCGCATTCGACCGAGATATTCATCGAATTTACGCGATCGGAAAAGCCGGAGATATGACGGTGATCCAGCAAGACGATCCTGACAATTATCGAGTATTGGATGAGATACACACTCACTACGGTGCTCACACCTTGACAGTAGACCCGGTGTCGCACAAGGTTTTCGTGGCATACGCTAGCCTGCTTGCGCACCCCAGAATTGCTGTCTTTTCCCCAAGACAGTGAAGACGGTGGAGCGTGGGGGGTGAGGGGGCGTTCTTGGTGGAGTTGCCGCCGTCGGTCTCGGAAATTCTGGATCTCGCACAGGCTCTCAAGATCTTCGGCGCTGAGCGTCGCCGATGCACCGCTCTTCGTTCGAGGTGAGCACGACGAACGGAATGCTCTTGGCCCGAATCGTGCCCAGTTTCGGAATGCTGAGCTGCCACACGCTCAACAACTCCAGCAGCAGGGCCTCAAACCCCTGGTCCACCTTGTCGAGTTCGTCGATGAGGAGCACGCATGGGCGATCTTCGTAACCCAGGGCACGGAGCAGCGGCCCCTCCGCAAAGAAATCGAGACTATGTAGTTGTCGTCGGACTTCGTCCCAGTCCTTTGCGAGATGTTCAGCCTGGGTTTCAAGGAACAGCTTTTGCAGCGCTTCGTCGAATTTCCCAATCGCCTTGTCTTCGGTGATTCCAACGTGGCACTGAAGCCGCTCCACGTCTGCATTCGCAGCAGTCGCCACCGCATACGCGAGCTCGGTTTTGCCGCATCCGGGCGGACCTTCTACCAGCAGCGGCTTGTGCATACGGGCGGCCAGATAGACAACCTCCAACGTCACCGGATCGACGAGGTAACGAGTGGCACGCAGCTTGTTGGCGAGTTCGGTCGGAGATCAAAACAAGTGGTTTTCTCTTGCGGCCTGGACACTACACCAGAATTGACCTGTTCGTATTCGTGGGGATCGCGACACTGCACCAGGCTGCAGGCGGTTAGTACAGGTGGTGAAGTCTATGCGGAAGACTGGAGGAGTGAGGGAATGTTCAATCGAGCAGCTTGATTCCATTCACGATTAAGGGGCACTGCACTACTCCACACAGGACGGTCACGGCGCGCGAACATCGAGCGGCAGGCCGCGACCGAGCTCTTTTTACCAATTGCCTTTTCACTGTTCAGCACGCGTTCGACCGGGACGCAGACGTCTTTCGCGCCGGAGTCGACACTCTCTTTACTGATTGTGATTTTGCTGATGGACTGTACAAGGCAAGAGTGCACAATCAGAAGTCGGTCGGTGCGAGGTATGCATCTCTCTTCAACAGGCTTCTTCGGATATGGTCGTCCTTTTTCAACCAAAGGCACTTTGGCTGCCGGCGGCCTTCTTCGCGATTCCAGGCCATACCTCGCGTGGCACAGGTCGGCCGGAGCATTTGGGTCTACTGACGCTTGGGATTACCTAACCGCAATAGAGCAGCCAGAGTGTTTCTTTACGAATCGCAACTTGACTGGCGGCAGACTCGCGCAGTCTCCATGGTGCGATTGCTCGGGTTTCTGGCCAGCGCCTGCCCTGCATCGAGTGTCGTGTGACCACAGAGCGGTTTCGCTCTTTCATCGTAGGACTTTTGAGGGAGCGATAATGCCCAACGAGGGGTAACTGGTTGTCACATACAGGGGCGAGTTCAGCTGGTTAGAGCGCCTGCCTCTCAGCATGGGCGCGGCGTCTATCTGATGACAATCTTGATGGATCAAGTTCATTTCGAATGAAACGGGGCCGAAGTGCACATGCGGAAGAGGTCCACCAAGGCTAACCACCCCGAGCGAAGGCTGTTGTGATGAAGAAAAGATCTCGACTCCCCCCGCGCACGGACAATTATTTGACATCCTTCTGACAAATCTTGACAGTCCAGATCCTCATCACTGAATCAAACCACACATGCACTCAGGCGTTGTTTATTTCGGGGATGAATTCCTCGCTTCGTGGGTAGAACCGCGTTTCTCAGGTTGTCGAACCGGAAGAAAGCAGAGTGTAAATAACGATCATCGTGAATCACCATGAAAGAAGAGGTAGCCATGCAGTATGTGATGAAGCCTATGTTATTCGCCGTAATAACCGTGCTTGGCGTGGCACTTACAAACGTGCCAGCTCATGCTCAGAGTGGCGGTCGCGTCCTAGCAGACATACCGTTCGATTTCTCAGTAGGGAATACTATGCTGAAAGCGGGCAGCTACACCGTAGAGCAGCTGCAATCCGGAATTCTCGCTTTTAGCAGCAACGACGGTAAAGAACACCAGTTCGCATTGACTGTCCCAGGCGATTCTGGCAATCTGAGCCAAGAACCCCACCTTGTTTTCATGCGATACGGAAGCGAAGCCTTTCTCAAGAGGGTTTTCTTCGCTGGCAACGAGGACTACCACGAGTTGCTGCGGAACAGCAGGGAAAGGGAGCTCATCAAGAATCAAGCATCTGGCGACGAGCTTTCTCTGCTCATCCACCCTACACGTTGATGCTGGTGACGTCGGTCTTGCTGAGTGTTAGTTAGTCAGAGCTGCATCACGAGGAAACCGACCGGCGACCCCGTGATGCGGCGAGCTCGGCAGACGTCTCAAGATCACAACAGGGACCGACGCATATCGGCTTTGGCGCACGGCAATGGAATCTCGCGGACTACGACGAAGACTGGGGATCTGGAAGTCGGATATCGCTATCGTACATGGCGTCACTGCCGATGTGGTTGTGAACCTGCCGCTCCACATCAGTAAGTTCAGTCCTTACGCGCCTAGTCATCGAATGACGGCTCCTAGCGTGAGCCCGTCGAACCCGAAGACTTGCCTCACAATTGGGTAGTCGAGGAGATAGCTCCTGGATAGCGCCTTTCTCTGTACTTTTCAGCCCACACACATGGCAGGCGTTGGAAACCGATCTACCCTCTTTACCTTCGACTGGAAATGTATTGGGGCTCGGATGAACGAGGGCGGTGAGAACAAGCGCAGGTTGCTGTTACGCGAGGAGAGGGCGTTAAGCATTGGAAGGAGCGGCGGCGTGTCCGACCTGCAGAGGGCAGGAATGTTCGCAGGGTCAATAATTCGGCCAGACGCCTGGAGTGGCGAGCTCCAGCAAGTTGGCATCCGGATCCCTGAAATACAAACTGGCACCGCCTCGCTCCCACAGAACTTCCGATTCAATTTCGACTCCACACTCGCGCAGTCGCGTTCGCCAAGTCTCGAGCGCGTCCGAGGAAATGGCAAAGGCGAGGTGGCCAGGGCCGCGTGTCTCATGCGGAGGGATGATGCCTCCGCGAATGACGACCGGATCATTAGACCCGCCCTGAGTGAAGAGCAGGAGCACATCCGAACCAGCCCGCAAAGCACAGAAGCGCTCGTCGCTGACCATAGCCTCAAAATTGAATAGCAATTGATAGAATTCACGCGCACGATTGATCTCCGCGACATTGATGCAGGTCTCGACGATTCCATCCACCCGCAGATTCGAGCTCTCGATTGGTCTCATCATTTCCAATTTTAATAACACACCACCCCGGCGGGAAAGCGTCAATGGCGCAGCAAGGACGGTGCGACCAGCGCGATCAGAGGTTCCAATGGCGCCCGTGCGGCGATGGAGACCTAGCTTAGTTCCCCACAAGATGCCCAGCGAGGCTGTACTTGCTTACCTGGCGGTCCACCCGCCATCGATGAGAATTGTCTCGCCCGTGATAAGGGACGCTGCGCGGGAGGCAAGGAATACGACCACGCCCGCCACATCCATTGGGTCACCAATTCGGTGAAGCGCGGCAATACGCTCGATCACGTCCGACCGGAACTCGGGATTGGCAAGACAGCTCTCCGTCCCCGGAGTACGGATAAATGTCGGTGCGACCGCATTCACAGTGATGTTGTACTTACCCCACTCGACGGCATGGCATTTGGTCAGATGCGCAATGGCAGCTTTGGTCATGCAGTACACCGACTCGGTCGGCAGCGCCACGAATCCTGCCTGGGAACTCAGATTGATGATGCGACCGCTCTTCTGCCGGATCATGACGCGCCCGGCAGCCTGACTAGCGAAAAATGTTCCCTTCAGATTGACTGCCAGCGTCAGATCAAAGTCCTCCTCGCGCACGTTCTCCGCGAGGTTGTCTGGTGCGAGTCCCGCATTGTTGACGAGGATGTCAATCCGTCCGAGATGCCGTACGGTGTCATCAACCGCCTGAAATATCTGATCAAGGTGTCTCATGTCCATCTGTAGCGGAATGACCTGTCTGCCCATGGCTTCGATCTGAGTCGGCAGGCTTCCCTGTGCGTTCACATCACGCAGGCCAAGTGCCAGGTCTGCGCCGGCATGAGCCAAGGCTAGCGAAATGGCATTACCTAAACCTCGAGCAGCACCAGTTACAAGTGCCACTTGACCCGTCAGATCAAACGTCGGAAATCCGTTCAAATTGCCTCCAGTGATTCGGGTCACTCGACATCTTGCTTAGTTATTCGAGTACGCTGAGAATCCGCCTTTAAGTCACGTTGCTGTGGGAGGGACGCGGGGCGCACAACACCGCCAATTAATTCGCTTGATAATACGCGGCCTCATTCGAGGCCGCTACAACCCGCCGGTATTCCAATCATTGCGTTGGGATGTGCAAGTGCAACTTTCTGTGACGCCGCTGTGACCTGGTGGCGCTCCCGAACCAGCCAATTGGTGACCGGCTACTGCGAATCCCTCGATCTTGGCCCAACGCCTCTCGACGCATAGCCTGCCAAAACCCAGTCAAACCGGAATCGGTAAGGACTGGCAACAACACGTAGCGGTTCTGCCATCTCTGCCGCACGACCTTGGATATCGCCGAACATTGGCTCACTGCGCTGGCGTCACTACAGCCTGCTGTCCAAATATAACTTCTTGCGCCGCTTGCACAACCGCTCGGGTTCAATTCACCATCTCTAGCTCCAATTCGTAGCCCTACATCGCGTCTGGAAGCAGCTGCGTAGATCTCGTTGTCGTACGAGCTCTGTTGCGATCTGACTCTTTGACACAAGGAGCAATCCCGCTTATGAAGAGCCCCATGAGCTCCAATGCAGGTCCAGCCAAATGCCGCAATCAGTGCCGTAAACGCCGGGATGCCCTTCTTCCGCGAGGAACTTCCCCTCACCGTGCGGGAAGCGGCCACCTATCTGGGCGTAAGCATGCAGACCGTGAATCTTTAGGGTGGAGCGAAAGCAGATTCCCCACCTCCGCGTAATGGGTCGAAATATCCGTTTCCTCCGATCGGATCTAGAGCCGTTTCGCGCGACCTTCAGACAAGAGGTGGAGATGGCAAGACCTAGAAAGCACGACGGTGTCGTCTACAAGCCACCCGGCACAAAAGTTCTCTTGCCGTTCGGAAAAAACTACTGCCCTCCAATCCCTGTGCTGGGGTGGAGTTCCCTGTCGCACGGAAACGGGGCTGCGCGTGTACAAGGAGTTGATGCCCATGAAGAAGCAACATCTGGATCTCGAAAACGCGGTGGTCTGGATTCCCGATTCCAAGACACCGAACGGAATAGCGGAGGTGCCGCTGACACCGATTGCTGTGGAGGCGTTTCGCGATCAGCTTCGTCTCTCTCCGTGTAGTCCATATTTGTTTCCGAGTGACGAAAACCCGAGCGGGCATCAGAAGACTCTGAAGACGGTCTGGAGTGTCACCTTGCGGCGCGCCACGATCCCGTATTTCCGCATCTACGATTTGCGGTCCACCTACGCAACGCCCCTCAGTGCCGGCGGCGTTGCCGACGAGTGGGTCACACAGTTGCTGCGGCAGGGAGACGCGAAGGTTTTCAAGAAGTATTCGCAGATGAAGCTGCATGTGAAGCGCGAAGCTTTAGTGAAGCTGAACCGGATGGCGAACGAGCAGAACCTGAATCAAGACATCAGTTATGACACAGCGAGGGTGATCTGACGGATTTTGGCACAGTTTTGACACTGTTTGCTACAAGAACGAAGCACAACGAAACCTTCCGTAGTGGTGACGTTTTTGGAAGTGGTTTAGAATCAGTGAAGCAATAGAGTCGGGGCGTAGCGCAGCCTGGTAGCGCACCTGCCTTGGGCGCAGGGGGTCGTAGGTTCAAATCCTATCGCCCCGAC
>Ga0137415_10000389_pt1 | contig 41473 bp, 30 predicted proteins | sample CZODoug3_1_1_16f_FD_183082 | JGI IMG/M metagenome (GOLD analysis project Ga0137415, IMG submission 183082) | Vadose zone soil fungal communities from Angelo Coast Range Reserve, California, USA - CZODoug3_1_1_16fungal (Hybrid Assembly) | ecosystem: Environmental > Terrestrial > Soil > Vadose...
CTGCAAAAAATTCCTGAACTCCGCGACGTAAACTCCGACCAGCAAATGCATGGGCTGCAAAGTTCGGTGGTGATTGACCGCGATACCGCCAGCCGGCTCGGCGTCGCTGTTCAGGACATTGACAACACTCTCGGGGACGCCTTCGGCCAGCGCCAAGTCTCCAATATCTACAAAGGTCTGAATCAGTATCACGTCGTGCTGGAAGTCGCTCCCGAATATCAGCAAAGCCCGGACGCACTGAAATCCATTTACGTGCCGTCAAAGTCCGGCAAACTCGTTCCCCTCAGCGCCTTTGCCCACTACGAGCCGTCGAACACCGCGCTCTCGGTCAACCACCAGGGCATCTTCCCGGCGATCACCCTTTCGTTCAATCTCGCTCCAGGTGCTTCGCTTGGCCCTGCCGTCGAGCACATCGAGGCCGCTCGCCGTGAAATCCGCGTGCCCAATACCGTTCACGCCACGTTTCAAGGTACCGCGCAAGCCTTTCAGGATTCGCTCTCCAATCAGCCGGTTTTGATTCTTACCGCTCTTGCCGCCGTTTACATTGTTCTCGGCATCCTTTACGAGAGCTTCATTCATCCGATTACCATCCTCTCGACGATTCCTTCCGCAGGAATCGGGGCGCTTCTTGCCATCCAGTTCATTAAGTCCGACCTGAACATCATCGCGCTCATTGGCATCATCCTCTTGATCGGCATCGTCAAGAAAAACGCCATTTTGATGATTGATTTTGCGGTGCAAGTGGAAAGGGAAGAAGGAACGTCGCCCGTGGAGGCAATCTACAAAGCGTGTCTGCTGCGCTTCCGGCCCATCTTAATGACCACCATGGCCGCACTCCTTGGCGCAATGCCACTCGCTCTTGGCACTGGAGTTGGCTCTGAACTGCGCCAGCCGCTAGGCATCACCATCGTTGGCGGCCTCATCCTCAGCCAGATGCTCACGCTTTTCACTACGCCGGTCGTTTACATCTATATGGACCGCCTGCAATCGTGGCTCCGCCGCGTTTTCTCCCACGGCCCTGCGCGAGTTCCTGCACCGCAGACAGATTGAACCGTGATACCTCACGTTGTGAACAATTAAACTCATAACTAACACTGTTTTCTACGCGCTGCCGATCAACCATCCCGTCAGGAAAACCAAAACGCCGCCCACAATCACCTGAAACGCTGCCTGCAAGAACGGCGTATCCATGTAGCGGTGACGGATGAAGCTGATCACACCCAGCTCAACTGCAACGACAATGACTGCCACCAGCATGGCGACGCGAAAATTGGCGATCAAAAAAGGTAAAGTATGTCCGATCCCGCCCGCTGTGGTCATCAAGCCAGTCACCGCACCACGCAGCCATGGCGAGCCGCGCCCCGTCAGCGATCCGTCATCGGAAAGCCCTTCGGAAAATGCCATCGAAATCCCCGCGCCGATGGAAGCTGCAAGCCCTACCAGAAAGGCTTCCCAACTCTTATGTGAAGCGAATGCCGCGGCAAAAATTGGCGCCAGCGTCGAAACCGAGCCATCCATCAATCCAGCCAAGCCCGGTTGCACCACCTGCAACAAAAACAACTTGCGATGGGATTCATCTTCCTTGGCTTTCGCGCTTGTTGTTAAATGTTTTTCTTCCAATTCGCCAGCCGTCCGCTCGTGCTTTCTCTCCTCGTCCGCAAGCTTGTTCAATAATTCCCGCGTCGACACGTCCGTCGTCCTGCTCGCCGCCCGTGCGTAGAACCGGCTTGCCTCTAACTCCATCAATTCCGCTTGCTTCCTTGCGACCTTCACGCCCAGAGGACGGACTAGCCACACCGGTTTCCTGGTCAGAAATCCCTTTACGTTTTCGCGCCGGATCAAAGGAATGTGATCGCCGAACCGCTGACGGAACATCGCAAACAAACGGTCGCGGTGGCCCACTTCTTCCGCGCGCATCTCTTCGAACATCTCCGCCGTCGAGGGATACTCTTCGCGCAGCGCGTCCGCAAACTCCCCGTAAATCCGCCCGTCTTCCTCTTCCGCGGAGATGGCAATCGCGAGAATCTCTTTTTCCGTCAAATCCTTGAACTTTTTCAGCATCGTCCTTTGTCCTCAAATTCAAACGAGCACAAAGAATCGCACAAACCGAGCCGCGAAGTCATCCTTCGGCCGATTGGTGGCTCAATGGCTCTATTCGCTGGCTTTCGTGGAGTTCCTGGCCTGCTTTCGCCAATAGTAGAAGAAGGGGACGCCACCCAGGATGACTGCCAGGCCCAGCGAGGAGCGCACCGGCCGGACCATCCACAAGTTGATAGTCAGAGCCACGGCGGCAGCCAAAAAGACGAGCGTGGTCCAGGGATGGCCCCAGGCGCGGTACGGACGCGACAGGTTGGGTTCGTTTCTGCGCAAACGAAAGAGGGTAATCGCAGTTAATGCGAAGAAAATCCACCCGGCAAAAACAAACAGAGAATAGAGCTCTTCGTAAGTGCCGCTGAGTGCCAGCAGCGCAGCGACCGAGCCGAGGAAGATCAGCGCGCCGCTGGGAGTGCGAAAAGCAGGGTGAATGCGCTTGGCGAAGCGAAAGAAAACGCCGTCGCGAGCCATGGCGAACGGGATGCGAGCGCCAGTCAGGACCGTGACGTGGAGAGCTCCGAGAGCGGAGATGGCCATGCCTATCGTCAGCCAGACTGCGCCGCGAGAACCCGCGAACGACTGCACTACGTCGGAAGCCACGTGCTGCGATTGCGCCAGCGCGGCGAATGGCAGAGTACGGAAGTAAACGACATTCGCCAGCAAGTACAAACCGCCCACAGTGAGCAGTCCCAGGATGATGGCTCGCGGAATGTTCTTCTCGGGGCGCACAATTTCTTCGCCCAAATCGCCGAGGTCGTTGAAACCGTTGTAGGCCCACATGGCGGGAACCAGCGCGGTCAGCAGAGCGCCCATCGTTCCCAAACCGAGAGGCGCGGTGACCGCGGGCCCCGTTTCCATTGCATTGTGCTTGCCGAACATCACGCCCGCTACGACAATCACCGCGATCGTGCCCATCTTGAGGGACGTCAGCAGCACCTGGATAGCGCCGCCCGTGCGCACGTTCAAGTAATTGATCACCGTGACCGCCACAACGACCAGCGCCGCGAGCGGCTGGGCCGCGGTGAAAATGAATTCGTATCTCCCGATGTGGTAAGTGAACAAAGGAGCCGCCACGATGGGAAACAAGAATCCGAGGAACCGCAGAAATCCGGCCGCCAGAGTCGCCATCGCGACAGGCCGGTCAAGAAACGAACTCATCCACCCAAAAAGAAATCCCCACAAAGGACCGAGACCGCGGTTTAGGTAAACGTATGGGCCGCCTGCTTTGGGGAATGCCGCGCCCAGCTCGGCATAGCAGAAAGCGCCAAAGAGCACGATGAGGCCGCCGATAATCCAGGCCGTAAGGACCAGTCTGGCTGAGCCAACACTGCGGGCCATGTCACTGGAGACGAGAAAAATGCCAGAGCCAATGGTGTCGCCAATCACGATGGCGGTCGCCGACCAAAGACCCAGTCCGCGAACCAGGTCCGCTCGCGCCGGTTGCGCTGTCAGGTTGGGACTCGATGCGCTCACAAAGGTTGACAGAGCCTACTATCCGGAATTCAGGTGGTCAATCAACTTCGCCTGTTAGCCGGCGCGAAGCGAGGGATTTTTGTGTTTTGTGGCCCGAGTCGCTCTTACGCGCTATCATCGAGGTCAGGATGGCTACGCAAAAATCCATGCTGAGTGAGTTTGCCTGGGACTCGCGCTATCGTGTTTCCACTCTCGATGACGTGCTGACCCCTGCGCTGCTCCTTTATCCAGAATTCGTCGCCTCCAACATCGAACGCACTTTGGATTTGTTGGGGGGCGATGCGGATCGCTGGCGCGTGCACATCAAAACCGCAAAGCTGGGCTACACGCTTGGCATGCTGGTCGAACGCGGCGTCCGCAATTTCAAATGCGCGACCACTCTGGAACTGCTGGTGGCCTGCCGCAGCGGCGCGGGTGACGTACTCTTCGCTTATCCGGCGGTGGGCGCAAATGCCCGGCGAGTCAGTGAAATAGCCGATCAGTTCCCACAGGTACGCATTTCCGTTTTGGCCGAGAACCAACAGCAAGTGCGGCAATGGCGCGGCAGCCGGGTCGGAGTCTTCCTCGACATGAATCCTGGAATGGATCGCACTGGCATCGAGCAAAGCCACAGCGGCGAAGTTGTTGAACTGTCTCGCGCGATTGGCAATCTTGGGCTGGAGTTCCGCGGGCTGCACTATTACGACGGTCACATTGGCGGATTGGAAACGCGCGAAAGGAGCGCCGCCGCGCATTCCGGCTATGACCGTTTGCTGAAAGTTGTGAGCGAGCTCGAGCAAAGAGGCATGCGTGTGCCGGAAGTAATCACTGCGGGAACGCCGACGTTCGCTTGCTCGGTGGCTTACGAAGGCTTCCGCACAGGAAGATTCATCCATCGCGTTTCGCCCGGAACTACGGTTTATTGCGATGCCACCACTCTGACACAGCTCCCTAGCGAGTACGGCTACAGGCCGGCGGTGCTGGTCTTGACACGCGTGGTTAGCCATCCGCGCGCGGGCGTAATCACTTGCGATGCTGGACACAAATCAGTATCCGCAGACGCGGGTGTTCCCACGTGTGTGGTCATTGGGCATCCGGAACTTACGCCGCTCTCACCCAGTGAGGAGCATTTGCCAATGGCGGTGCAGGCAGGAGCAACGGGGCCACAAATCGGTGAAGCGCTTCATCTCCTTCCGCGGCATGTGTGCCCGACGGTGAACAATTTCGATTGTGCGCTGCTGGTGCAAGATGGCGAGATCAAAGCGGTAGAAAAAGTTTCGGCACGCGGGCGCGAGGCGCCAATTCTGCAGGCGACTGACCAAACGGTTCCTCTAAGAAGCTAAGAAATTCCCAAGAATTTTTGGGACCTGATTTCTCAGCGGCTCAGGCTCCTCCACCTTCAGCTGTGTCTTGTTTCCTACTTTCTTCGACGCGCCACCTGTTTCTTTGCAATGCGCGGTTTCTTCTTGCTCATTTTTTCCCTGTACGCAATGCAATCGATTTCGATCAGCATCCCAGGAGTGTGACCCAGATCGCTGCCAACCGTCGTGCGCACGGGGTAAGGCTGTGAAAAACGCTGGGCATAGACCGAGTTGTAGCGGGCAAAGAGGCTAGTGTCGCTCAGGTGCACGGTAGCTTTGACCACGTCGCCAAGCGAAGCGCCGTCAGCCTCGAGAATGGCGGAAATGTTGTCGATGGTCTGCGCCGTCTGCTGCTCAATGGTATCGCCGACCAGATTTCCACTGGACGGATCAAGCGGCCCCGTACCGGTCACGAAGATAAAGTCTCCCGCCCGCCATCCCTGTGAATATGCTCCACGCGGAGGCGCAGCACGCTTACTTTGAATCGCGTATTTGCTCATGTTCTCCCTCGTAGTGCCACAACGGAGATATAGGATGCCGCCTGCGCGGTTTTGGCCACATTTGGGATTTCAATTCTCGCAGCCACGTCGTAATTCCCGTATTGTCGCCCACCTGGAAACTGTCCAGAAGCAGGAATGAATCGTTTTTTTGCGAGTTGGCCGTTACTTAAGCAGCACCTCGTCAGCCATGAGTAAGTGTTTTGGTGGCGAGAAGAAGTCTATCCTGAGTTCATTCTGACGAGGGCAAAAAATCCATGAGATACGCACAGACTTTCCAGCAACGACGGCGTTATTTCCTTAGGTGCGCAGCCATCGTCGCGGTGACCTTTCTCCTGGCCTCGGTTTGTGATGCCCAGGTCCAGGTCACTCCCGCAGCGCCAGCCCCCCAAGCGCCATGGACTCAGGAACTGAACAAGTATCCTGGATTGCTCGATGAGTTTGGCCGCTTGGTCGACAGGCTCCAGCAAAATCTCCAATTTCCCCCGGCGCGAAGCGCAAGCCGTCTGTTGCCCCTGTTGCCGGAATCCACGATGTCCTATGCCGCCTTTCCCAACTACGGTGACGTCGCGCGTCAGGCGCTCAACGTCTTCCGGCAGGAGCTTCAGGACAACTCGGTACTCCGCAATTGGTGGCAGCACGGCGAGCTGGCCGCAGCCGGGCCTAAGCTCGAAGACTCTTTCGAGAGGTTTTCTCAACTCAGCCAATATCTGGGAGAAGAAATTGTGGTCTCGGGCGCATTCGAGGGCCGGGAGCCCAACCTGCTGATGGTTGCGGAAGTCCGCAAGCCAGGCCTAAAGAAGTTCCTCGGACAGATGGTTAATGAACTCGCCGGCCAATCGAAGCTGGGTATGCGCGTGTTGGACCCGCAGGAACTCGCCGTTGCAAAGGACGGAGGTTCTGTGGAGGAACTCGTTTTGTTGGTGCGCCCTGATTTTGTCGTCGCGGGGCTCAATCTGGCCACACTCCGCCGTTTTAATGCCCGTCTGAACCAGGGTAGCCGGGGGTTTGCCTCCACTCCATTTGGACAGCGGGTCGTACTTGGGTATGAAGGCGGCGTGACTGTCTTAGGTGCGGCCGATCTTCACAACATCCTGAGCCAAGTCCCACCCGGTACACGGCAGAACCAGGCGGCTTTTCAGCGCACCGGATTCGCCGACATGAAGTATCTGGTTTGGGCGCACAAGAGCGTCGCTGGCGAGGCAGCCAGCCAGGCGGAATTGAGCTTTATGGCTCCGCGGCATGGAATGGCGTCATGGCTGGCAAAGCCGGCCCCTCTGGGCAGCCTCGATTTTGCCTCTCCCAAAGCAATGCTGGTCAGCGCCACGGTGCTCGCCAGCCCATCTCAGATATTTGATGATGTCAGGGAGTTCACAACTGCCTCGAATCCCAACGCATTCGCGACTCTTGACCAAGCGCAGCAGGGACTGAAACTCAGCCTGAAGGACGATCTGCTCCGCTACCTGGCAGGAGAGATCACCTTCGAGCTGGACAATATCACTCCGCCGAAGCCCGAATGGAAAGCGATGCTCAAGGTCACTGATCCCCTCCGTTTGCAGCAAACGTTAAGTACTTTGCTCAGGGTAGCCAATATCGAGCCTGTGCAGTCCGATGCGGGGGGAATCACTTACTATAGCGTCAGAATTCCTTCGTCACCGACGAGTTTCGACATTGGCTATACCTACGTGGACGGGTATCTAATCGTCGGTTCGAGCCGCGAAACTGCTGCAGAGGCAATTCGACTGCATAGGAGTGGTGAATCGTTGGGGAGGTCAAGAAAGTTCCTGGCGGCGTTGCCGCCAGGCCACCCACCGGTCGCTTCCGCATTGCTATATCAGGACCCCATGGCCATGACCCTGCTGCAACTGCGGCAGGCAGCGCCGCAGATGGCCGCGTCCCTTTCGCAGTTAGCCAATTTGGTTACGCCGGCGGTGGTCTGCTTTTACGGTGAGGAAAAGGCAATTCGCGAAGCAAGTACCAGCAACGGCGTTGATGTAGGGGCTGTCTTGGTGGTGGCGGCAATCGCCATTCCCAACCTGCTGCGCTCGAAAATTGCCGCCAATGAAGCGACCGCAGTCGGCAGCGTGCGCACTGTAAACACCGCTCAAGTTGCCTACGCGGCGACTTATCCCCAGCGAGGTTTTGCGCCCAATCTGGCGGCACTTGGGCCAGATCCACGTGGACCTAGCGCCGGATCTCCAGACCACGCCAGTCTCGTCAACGAGATCTTGGCCAATGAAAGCTGTACCGCTGACGCCTGGTGCACGAAGTCTGGATTCCAATTTAGAGTTGCATCCGTCTGCAAGCAGCACCTGTGCAAGGAATATGTCGTGCTCGCTACCCCCGTCGACAGCAATACCGGAACAAGAAGCTTCTGTTCCACCTCCGACGGGGTGATTCATTTCAAACCCGGCGCTCCCCTTGCCTCCACGGTCGCCGTCTCGGAATGCAAGGCTTGGCCGCCGCTGCAGTAGCGGAGTTCGAGAACCCTGCTTGTCTGGTGCCGACGTCTTCGAGAGACAGAAGCGGTTGGCGATCTCTTTGACTTCGAGGAATTATTTCGAAGGGCCTGCAACTTTCGGCGCCGAGATTTCTTGTTTGTCGTCCACGGAGAAGAGCAGATAGTTTCTGAAACTATGACGCCGATGAGTGCGCCGGCCTCTCCAATCGTAATGAATTTCCGCCGTCTGGGGCAGCCACATGTCCAGATTGCCGGTGCGGAAATGAACGGGAGCATATTCAATGGCTGCGTGGTCGGCAACGAGGCGGATTTCTGGCAACGGGGCGACGAGATCGGTTTCCAGCCGCACGATTTGAAACGTATCTGCCGCGATCCAGGCGCGTCCTTTGAGGGCAACTGAGTAGACTGGACCTTGCGTTCCAAGTTGATAGGTGCGAATGGTATTCGGTTTATCGGCCCTTTGGCGGAAGTGGATTTGCCAAGCCGGCGCGCCGTTGGACCGCGCCAGTCCCTCACAAGCGACCTTAAAGTTCTGCACGTTAGATGGATGAAGGATGAGTACGAGCGCCGCCAGCCCCGTGGTAGCTACGCCATCGGGAAATCTGGAGGCAGAATAGTGAGAGTCTCTGTATTCATCCACGTTCAACAGGCCCAGCCGGTTCTTCTTGATGGAAACAAGGTAGTTGAACTCGAACCTGATGGGACGAGACGCGAACCCCCATTTATTGATCGATTCATGAGTCACACCCTCGGTTGCCGTGAACTGATCAACACTGGCAACCAATTCCTGAATGCGCTGGCCGGACTTCTCTAGGACCTCTTCCAGGTCGCATGTCGCGCCGGGTTCTACCGCCGGCACTTTTTCATCTATGTCGGCGGGCAACCAATTGGAGGTTAAGAGGGTTGAGGTTGCCACAATCGGCTCAAGCGGCAATGCTGAAGCTGTGCCGGCTGAAGGTTCACTGGCAGATTCGAAGGGAGCCTTAAAATTTTCAAGTTGTTTAGCGGCGGCACCGTCAGAAACATTATCCACGAGATACGCTTGCAGAACCTGGATAGCTCGCTCGCTATCACCGCGTAAGTGGAGGGCCTGCGCCAGAAGCGGCTGGATAATTACCGCCTGGCCATGCCCCAACTCCAGCGCACGCTCCGCATGCCTGATGGACTCATCCAACGAGCCTTGCCGCAAACAAGCATCCGCGAGCATGGCATGGGCACGCCAGGAAGTTGGTTCGACCTCCACTGCCTGGTTGAGATACCGAACCGCGTCGCCAGGCTTGTTGTCCCGTATGAGCGCATTGCCCAAAGAGAGCAGAGCGCCAAGGTGGTTTGGAGCGAGGACAAGGACTTTTTCCCAATAATTCCTGGCGTGCACCCAATCGTTCATCTCCGCGGAATAAAAGCCAAAAAGAAAATTTGCATCGGTGTCGCCAGGAGCAAGCCGATAGACGGTATCCAGGTGGCTGCGCGCCGCGGCGGGCTTGTTGGCTTGCAATGCTTCCAATGCTTTTCCCAGTTCCTTCTGCAACTTGGGCGCTAAGACCTGAAAGTCTTCCGATGGCGGGAAGGGAAGTGTCCGTTGCGCAAAGACGTTGGAATGAAATAGAAAGAGGTGGGCCAGGACCACAACGAGGAAAGGCCCGCTGGTGGGGCGCAGAATCATGCCAACTCCAATTGCCGAATTGCCGAGGGGAGAACCCGGAACTTGAAGATATCTTATACCTCCCCGAGAGGACTTGACAGCGAAAATGCACGTCTCGCGCAGGGGGACTGAGGCCGGCATTGTTCTCAAATTATGATTGGCATGGCTGACAATGACCCTTGTTCTTAGAGAGCTTTTGGTAGCAGGATAGACTTTCTAAAAAAGCCACGAAGTCGGGCTTAGGATGATCCTGTCCGTGGCTCCGAGAGGTGACGAGTTCGCAATGAGAAGGAATTGTCTGGTTCACAGGGCAGTGCCTGCATTTGCGGTACTACTCCTTCTTGCAAGCGCGTCGCCGGCCCAGCAAAAGATCTCCGACGCTGAAAAACTCCTGTTCGATTCCGTGAATCGCGAACGAACGGCAAGGGAGTTGCCGCTCTTGAAGTGGGATGACGGTCTGGCGCTGGCGGCACGCAAACATGCCGAGCTCATGGCGGAGCAGAATCTGCTGCTGCACCGGTTGCCGGGCGAGGCTGACTTAGCCGCGCGGGCGCTGGACGCAGGGGCGAGGTTCAGTCACATTACGGAGAATATTGGCAAGGCCGTGTACGCCAGCGCGTTCCACAACGGCTGGATGCATTCGCCTGGTCACCGCGCGAATATTCTCGATGCCGCCGCGGACTCCATCGGAATCTCCGTGGTCGAAGGAGACGAGCAATTATTCGCCGTCGAGGATTTCTCCCGCGCCGTCGAGCTTCTTTCGTTCGAAGAACAAGAGAAACGAGTTGGAGAGCTCCTTGTTGCACGCGGGTTGCATTTGGTCCAGATTGGAAATGACGCGCCAAAGAGTTGTGAGCTCGACCGTGATTATGCGGGAAACAGCAAGCCGCGCTACATCGCCCATTACGAAACGCCCAACCTTTCGCAATTGCCTGAAAGCTTAGCCAAGGAACTTCGGTCAGGCCGCTACAAGACTGCGGCAGTGGGCGCGTGCGCCGCGAAACCATCGTCAGGATTTTCCCGCTTCCGCATCGTTGTGTTGCTGTACTGATCTATGATCAGGGTGGGTGCAAAGACGTCTTGGCATCGGCTACCGAAACACGCTGATATCAATCGAATTTGACTTCCCCTCATGCCAAGCCCATGAAAGTGACCACACGTCTACTTCGCGAACCGGCGAACGCTGAAGGAAATCGGCAGCCCCACCACGACCATGTGCACAACCAGCCCTAGAATCAGGTCATGAAGTTTGTAAGGGCCCTTGGCGTGAAGCGCGGAGAGCGGCAAAACGATGAAACGCATTACGTCTTCCACTGCGGCACCAAAAAACAGACCGCAAACCAGCGGGTGCTCCTTCAAAAAAACTAGCTTGCGGCTTGCCCCGTAGTAAACCGCCGCTGCCGAGCAAGCAATAAAAAAGTGCAATACGACCCCAAGAACATAGGTGCCGACGCCTCCCTGGAAAGCCTGCCTCCCCAGCAGGCCCCCGGCAATCACGAGCGGAATGTCCCATTCAAACAGCATGCACGCTTGTAGAAGATCCAAGGTCCCGGCAATCCCGCCGCCTACTGCGATTGCCAATAGAGCGTTCCTTTTTCCCAATGGCCCCGGTCCAGTATCTGCAGTCATTCGATAGCCTCTCATCTCTGATTTGTTTGCAATCTGCAATGCCACGATATCCAGGTGAGACGGGAGAAGTCTTGAGCCGGGGTCTGAAACATTCTGAATACTTTTGAAATCGCGCTGCATCGGCAGTGGTGTGGCCGGAGTGACGGCGCTAAACGCAAGACCGGACGGAACGCGGCCGGCGTTTCTTCGCGATGTGGTATAGTCGGCCAGCGCCGCTTTTCTGTTTAAATCAGAAGGTAGTAGTAACTGATTCCCGCATGGAACGCCCAACCACAACAATGCTTCGCGTTGGCGACTGGTGCGTCAATCCAGCATCCGGCCAGATTTCACGAAATGGAGAGACCGCTCGGGTAGAGGTGCGGACGATGCGGCTGCTGCTGTGCCTGGCCGAGCACGCCGGCGAGGTCGTCAGCATTGATGACTTGCTCGACCACGTATGGTCTGACGTAACCGTCGCTCCAGACTCCGTTTACCAGGCTGTGGCATCGCTCCGCCGACTCCTCGGCGACGACCCCAAGCAGGCCGCTTACATCGAAACAGTGCCCCGACTTGGGTACCGAATGGTGGCGGCGGTCAGCCCCTGGACGGAGCAGTCCGTCTCCCAGACGGGCATACATATAAATGCCCAAACGGTTACACGGACCAACGCAGAGGCGGCCGAACAGGCCGGCGCACACGCGGGCTCTTCGCGAGCTTCGGACACCGAATATCTGGCCCCGGCGACCCCGGATGCACCGATGCCCAACGCGCCAACTGCTGACGCGCCTGATGTGCCGAAAAAGTCGGGCTGGCGCTTCAGAGTCGGTTTCGCCGGGGCCGCCGGTGCGGCGCTTGGCCTCGCGCTCGCCGTTGCGTTCCTGTTCTACGGCAAGGCCGCGAACAACAATCACTCAGCCACAGCCGCAATTTCTCCGCCGCCACAGAAATCCATCGCCGTGCTGCCGTTTCTCGACCTGACCGACCAAATGAACCAGGAGCCCTTCGCCGACGGCATGACCGAGGAACTGATCGACAAGCTCAGTAAAATCCCGGACCTTCGTGTACCGCCCCCCACGTCCTCGTTCTACTTCAAGGGCAAACTTTGGCCGCGTTCGCATGGGGTTTCACAAATAACTATTGCTGACATCGCCGAGGCCCTGGAGGTGACGTATGTGCTCGACGGGAGCGTGCGGAAGTCAGGCGCCAGGGTGCGGGTGGCCGCGCGGTTGATTCGTGCGGACAGCGGGTACGTCGTGTGGTCTGAAACCTACGACCGGCCATTCGACCACATCTTGATGGTTCAAGACGATATCGCCGGCGAAGTCACGAAAGCGCTAAGGGCATCCATCGAGGCCAGACCGGACCACTAAGCCACGACTCTGACAACCAAGAGCGGAAGTCTACGGCATAAAGCCCTGCGTGCGGCAAACCTGCACGATGCCCAGGCGATCGCCTGCGCCAATCTTGTGTTTCATGCGATAGAGATGGTTCTTCACCGTTTGCTCCGAGAGACAGAAGCGATTGGCGATTTCCTTGTTCGTGAGGCCTTCGGCAATCAACGGAATCAACTGTTGTTCGCGGCGCGTCAATCCCAGCTGCTGGCGTACGCCGGCGCTTGATCGCGCGTTTTCCACAGACCTTCCCTTCTTTTTGTAGTACTTCCGTACTACCATTTTACTGGAACGTGCTACCTTCCTTCCAGGTACGTTCCCGCTATAGGTTTGCCGGTCGCCGGCGGTTTACACTCTTCCTGGATGGTGCAGAGCAGTTGTCCGGAAAGATGATTCCCCATGGCGACCCAGCAAGATCTGATGACGAAAAAACTCCCAACAGGAAGTTCCCCAAAGCAGCCGATTTCCAACACGGAGCGCCGCGGCAGTCGCCGCTGCAGGATTACTCAGCTGATGCGCATCCGTCCTTCCGACCCCAACAAAGACCATTTTGAAGACATGCGCGGCTCGGTCAGCGTTTCGCGCTCCGGCGTTTTCTTTCAATCCAGCGAAGCTGGTTATGAAGTGGGCATGCGGCTGTTTGTGACCATGCCGTATTCGCGCGATCCCGCTTCCATGGCGCGCGAGTATCTCGCGGAAGTCGTTCGCAGGGACGTGCTCCCGACCGGCATGTTCGGGATCGGGATCAAAATCCTCATGGAAATGGGCATCCAGCACTCCTACAACTTTGGCGCTGGAAACTCGCGTTAGTTAAACCCTGGCTTCCCGGCCATTTCACCAAGCCGATAAAAGCAAGACCGGGCGCCCCGATCGACTGGGGCGCCCGTTCTTGTGTTTGGGGGGTGGAGAGATCGATTTAAAACTGCTGCCCGAACAAGCGCATGGTGCGGTGTCTTAGAATTCCCAGCTGCCGGTTGATCGGGTGCCTGCGGCCCAGGAAGCTCAGAACGGGACGGCGGCGCTCGGTCAGTTTGTTCATGGCAATGGTCAGGCGGATATCGCGGCGCGCGAACTTCAGGCCGGTCTGCAAAGCGTCCACGGCATCGTCGCGCCGTCCAGCAGTGGCATAGACTTCCGCGAGATTCAAATAAAGCTGGGCTTGATTGCGCTTCATCCGGACGGCGGAGTCGCACAGTCTTTCCGCCTCGCCCCATTTTCCTTCGGAACGAGCCAGCACCACTCCCAGGTAGGACATGTAATAAGGGTTGTTCTTGTCCAGGTCCACGGCGCGGCGCATGTGCGGCAGGGCTTTGATTGCGTAATTGTCTCGTAGCAGGGTCAATCCGGTCTTGAACTCACGGAAGGCTTCTGTATCCATCATAAGCTCACCTCGTCCACCCCGAGCGGGTAGGGGTTTCAGGAGAATTGGATCCCCGGGAGATTGGGAAGAGCTCGCGCGGCGCGTGGCGGGGTCGCGCCAACTTCAGTTGAGAATCAGTAAGAAGAATTATGCCGCTCAGCCAGATGATGAGCGGAACAGCGAGGAACACGGTTGCGAGTAAGCTTCCCATTCGAGTCCTTTTTCAAGCTACGCGCAGTTTTATCAGGAATCTACTGACCGGGAGGACAGTCTTAGTTCAGCAGCACTGGAGTAGCAGTTAGAAAAATGAGGACAGGTGCGCCGCCGGGCGTCTAGCGTGGGGCGGAGCGCTTCCAATCGCGGCGCCAGTCTTTCCAATCTTTGAGAGTGATCTTGAACATGGATTTCGCGGCTTTGTGCAGCCACTTGCCGCGGCGCGCCGCCAGATCGCGCTTCACTTTGGGGACGGCGTTGCGACTGCCGAAATGCATGTTCGCGGTCTCCCATCCCATGTCGTAGAGAAGCCGCGCTTCATCCCTTCCTTCGGGCAAGGAAGCGAGTTCGATGCGCGAACAGTCCGGCGCCAGGCGTCGAACCAGCCAATGCCCGTGAAAACGCACACAAGGGTCTTTGACACGGATGGCGGAGTCGACAAGTTTCGCGCCGTAGATGTTGTCGGATGAGATGCCGCGGCACCAGGCAGCTGCGGAAGTTCGAATTCCTTTGGCTTCGCGGGCGATGAAAGCGCCCTGCCATGAGGAAAGCGCCAGAATCCGTGGATGCCCGAGGCTGCCCAGTCCGGCGATGCGCCGTTTTAGCTGGTATGCGCGGCAGGGAGGGGGAAGCGACTCTTCGATCAGTTTGCGTGCTTCTTGCGGGGGCTTGGACGTAAGGGGAGGGCATTGTTGCATCTTTGCCCAGAACCGGACCGGATCGCGCAGCTTGCTGGTGGCGAGAAGCCGCAGCCATTGATGATGTTCCGCCAGGACAAACGCTTTGCCGCCGGCTTCGAGAGCGTCGCGATAGCCCTCTTCGATGGCCTCGGCTGCTTCACGGCGTGTGAGGCTGAGGTGTTCTCCGGAGATCGCCAGGTAGGCGCTGGTGGTGAGCCGAACGAGATCCAAAGCGTAGGAGGACGGCCATGCTTCGTCGAGGTCGTTGACGCCCCAAATCAGGCGGCCTTCCTCGTCCCGCCAAGTCCCGAAGTTTTCGACGTGCAGGTCGCCGACGGCGAGCACGGCAGGCGCTTTTGCCAGGTCGCCGCAGACTTCGGGCCAGTGTTGCAGCCAGCGATAGAAGGTAGCGCGGAAAAAGGGGAAGGCGGCTTCGGCCATATGCTGGTGCTTCAAAGCAATGTCCTGGCGGATGACGGGAAGCCGGTTGGCGAGCCAGCGCTCGAACTCGGCGGTTGCTTTGAAGACATTCATGATGAGCTTCGAGAATGAGCCACTGGGCTAAACGTGGGCGTGTTCGATGCGAGCTTGGCCGCCTTGCAGGCGTGCCTCGTAAATTGGGAATTTGGCGGCCAGTTCGGCGACTTGTTTGCGGACGCGCTGCTCGACCTCGGCATTGCCGATATTGGAGAGAATTTCCGAGATCCAGGCGCCGATTTGCTGCATCTCGGGTTCGCGCATGCCGCGGGTGGTGACGGAAGGGCTGCCCAGACGGATTCCGCCGCCTTTCATTGGGGGCAGAGGATCGAACGGAATTGAGTTTTTATTTACGGTGATGCCGGCGCGGTCGAGGGCTTTTTCGGCGTCCGTTCCGGTGATGCCGCGTGGGTGCACTTCGATCAGGAAGAGATGATTATCCGTGCCGCCCGTGACGATGCGGAATCCCTGCCTGGCAACGGCGGCGGCCATAGCCTTGGTGTTGGCAACAACTTGCTTCTGATATTCCTTAAAGGACGGTTCCATGGCTTCGTTCAGGCAGACAGCCTTTGCGGCGATCGTATGTACCAACGGACCGCCTTGCGTGCCGGGGAAGGTTAATTTGTCCAATTCCTTGGCGAAGGCGGCCTTGCAGAGCACCAAGCCACCACGGGGGCCGCGCAGTGTCTTATGCGTTGTGGTGGAAACGATATCGGCATGCGGGACGGGGCTAGGATGTACTCCGGCGGCGACGAGTCCGGCGATGTGCGCCATGTCCACAAAAAAGAGCGCGCCGACGGACTTGGCGGCTTTGCCGATGCGCTCGAAATCGATGATGCGCGAATACGCGCTGGCGCCCGCGACAATCATTTTTGGCTTGTGTTCGGCGGCAAGCTTCTCAATTTCGTCGTAGTCAATGCGTTCGTCTTCTTTTTTCACGCCGTAGGCCACGAACTTGTACATGCGTCCCGAGAAGTTCAGCGGATGCCCATGGGTCAGGTGGCCGCCATGGGAAAGATTCATGCCCAGAACGACATCGTCTTTTTGGAGAGTGGACATGTAGACGGAGACGTTTGCGGAGGTGCCGGAATGCGCCTGGACGTTGGCGTGTTCCGCGCCGAATAATTCCTTGGCGCGATCGATGGCTAATTGCTCGACCTTGTCGGCATACTCGCAGCCACCGTAATAGCGCTTTCCCGGATAGCCTTCGGCGTATTTGTTGGTGAAGATCGAGCCCATGGCTTCGAGGACCGCTTCGGAGACGAGGTTCTCCGAGGGGATGAGTTCCAGTCCGGTGGCTTGGCGCCTGGCTTCGTCGCGAAGGAGATCCGCGATTTGCGGATCGACACTGTCAAGCGGGCGATTCATGCGGTCATTGTCGGGTGTGGTCTTACTCATGATGATTCCTCGTATGCCCGGTCCATTTGCCTGCGCGGTGTGGGCAGCGAGGCGATTTTATCGGATGGAGTGGAGGAAAGCCAATTCCTGACTGCCCAGAGAACGAGTGCCGTTGCCGGAATTATTGGTACACAGCCGGCAGGTCTTGGAAAGACGAAGCGACCACTCGAAGGCGCAGACGGGACTTCACAAGACGCCGGCGATGAGTTTCTCCACTGTGGCGATGAAGGAGTCGAAATCGGGTTCGGTGCCGAGGGTACCCAATTCAAAATACACAAGATAATTGGAGTTGGTGGCCAGGGTGCCCGGCAGGTTTGCGGTTTGAATAAATCTCATTTTTTCGGGAGACAAGAACGCGAAAATGGCGGCGGCGTCCGACCCTCTAATCCAATAATGCGCCGAGAAGTCCGGGTTGAGCCGCGGGTCCACTGCGATCGTCAGTTGCGGTTGGCCTACCATCTTATCCACGACATCCTGAACCGTATGGACAATCGAATTCTTTCCCAGGGAAAACCGTGGCAGTCCCGCAGCCCGTATCTTCGCAACCTTATAGGGGATAAGCCTGCTACCCGCATTTATGGATCCCGTGGTGCTGCAGTTGAAGATGGTGGCCTCTTTCGAGCGCAGATTGGCGGTGAATGCCAGCCGGCCTCCGCTGGCGCGCTCAAGGCCGTCGATATCGGCAAGGTCGGAAGAGGCGTCCGTAAGATTTCTCAAGTTAAAAGCAGGGTTTTTCAACATTTCCATGAGGGAACTGCCGGGGATTTGCGCAGCGGAAGGATTCACCAGGCGGTAGCCTTTTTTCTCAGCGTACTCAATAACCGGTGTCGCTCTCTTTGTGGGATTAAGAGAGAAGCGGATCAGGCGAAAGATCATCGGCAAGAAGACGCTTAAAGCAAACACCAGAAATATGTATTTCATGTTTGCGGGCTGCTGTCTCGGCGGTTTCGGCCGGCGCTCTCCTTTCGAGGTTGTTGTTGGAAGTATAGTGGAGACAATCTTGCTATCGCGGAAGCACTCTTTGGCGGGGTGCTTATCGATTATCGGAGATTCAGGCCGCAGGAAGAGTCAAAGGCAGGTCGCGCTGAGGGGCCATCCTGCAAAGGCTCTTACAAGAGCCCTTCGAGGTCACGACAAATGGGAATCGCGCTCGAGTTGGGTGATTTTGTCGAGGCGGCGCTGGTGGCGGCCGCCGAGATAGGAGGTGGTCAAGAAAGTTTGCACCATTTCGATGGCGGTGGTTTCCGGGACGATGCGGCCTCCGAGAGCGAGGACGTTAGCGTCGTTGTGTTCGCGGGCGAGGCGTGCGGTTGTGACGTCGTGCGCGAGGGCGGCGCGAATGCCGGGAACTTTGTTGGCGGCGATGGAAATGCCAATGCCGGAGCCGCAGACCGCGATGCCGAGATCGGCTTGCTTTGAAACCACGCGTTCGCCCACGGCTTTCCCGTAATCGGGATAGTCCACGGATTCTTCCGAGGACGTGCCCTGGTCGTCGACTGCGTATCCAGCCTCTTCAAGATATTTTCGGATGGTTTCTTTGACCAGGAATCCGGCGTGATCGGAACCAATGGCGATGCGCAGTCTTTTTAGAGTTTCGGTCATTAGTTTTTCCATTGGAGTTTTTCCACGGAGGTTTCTCCGCGGGGATTGTATATGATGAGACGCGCGGTTGCACTGGGGCCGGGGATTAAGACACTTCATTCGAATGGTCCAGGAGAAAGCACCATGAATCGGCGAAGCGCGTTGCTGGCTTTGGGGATGGTCGTCGTGGGTTCGTTTCAGGAGCTGGCGGCACAAGAAAAGCCCATCGCGATCGTTCACGCGACGATTATTGATGGAGTCGGCGGGCCACCTGCGGAAGATGGCACGGTAATTCTCCGAGGGAGCAAGATCGAATATGCAGGACCGTCTGCCAAGGCTGCGATCCCGCGAGACGCGCAGATCATTGACGCGAAAGGGAAGAGCGTCATGCCCGGGCTGGCGGACATGCACGTCCATCTACAGGGTGGTTGGGATGGAATTAGCGTAGATCTGCTGGGATACCAGCGGTATCTCAATGCGATGCTCTACTCCGGAATCACCACGCTCATGGACACGGGCAATTATCAGCCGTGGATACTGCAGTTGCGGCAGGAAGCGGCCAGCGGGCACTTGCTTGGGCCGGGCATTTACTGCACCGGAGCGATGATTGACGCAACTGATCCGGCTTGGCCTGATCTGGCTTATGCGCTGACCTCGCGCGCGCAGATTCCTGAATTTGTACAGCGAGATAAGCGCGCCAACGTGGATCTGATCAAAGCGTACGCGAATCTGTCGGACCGCATGCTGCGGAATCTTGTGGAGGAAGCGCACAAGGAAAAGATTCGCGTGGTCATCGATCAGTGGGAGCGCAATGGGTCGCCGGACCTGGTGCGAACCGGAATTGATGGATTCGCGCACGCGCCGACGCGGAAAATGCCGGGGGACGACATTCAATTGATCCACGAACGTGGAATGTTCGTCATCACCACGCTGGTGGTGGAGGAGTATTCGGGACGGCAGCGGCTGGCTGATCTGCGATTTCTGGAGGAACCATTGATTGCGGAGACGACTCCACCCTGGTTCCTGACGGAATTGCGCGCGGAAGCAACGCGGGCACTCAACGATACTGAGAAAAAAGATGCCGAGAAATCCGCTGTGGGATTTGAGGAGATGAAGCGCAACGTGAAAAAGCTGCTGGATGCGGGTGTGCTGCTGGCCGCAGGCACAGATGCGCCGTATCCCGGAGTTTTTCAGGGGGAGGCCATCCATCACGAATTGGAATTGCTGGTGGAAGCGGGGATGACGCCGCTACAGGCTATTCGAACAGCAACGTATAACGCGGCGCAGATCATGCATGCAGAGGAGGAATGGGGGAGCTTGCAGCCTGGACGAGCCGCCAATCTGGTGATCGTCGCAGGGAATCCCGCGGCGCGAATCAGCGATACACGAAAAATCGAAACCGTGATTTTGAATGGAAAAATCTTGGACCGCGCGAGTCTGCGGTATGACGCGAAAAAAGATCCGGGATTCCGAGCCGTAACAGGGAACTTCAATTCGCCGATGCAGTAAGCATTGACACGCGCAGTCGAGTAGCACTCTTCTTTGCCGTGGGCGGTGGTATAGTTGCCGAAATCCATGATTGCTGGCTGTTCCTGAAGGGAGATTTGGCATGCGATGCGAATCCTCCGGCGCAACGAGCGTCACCAAAAACATGAGTGAATCGAGACGCGAAACCTTCTCGAAGTTTTTAACTGCGCCGAAGAGGCGGAGGGCGATTGTGGCAGGATTTGTCGTGACAGTATTCCTCTGGACCACAGCCCCAACACTGCGCGCGCAAGAAAAAAATCCATTCGCGGGGGACGCGAAAGTGGCGAAGCTGGGTGAATACCAGTTTCGTCTGAACTGCGCTTTCTGCCATGGCTTGGGAGCGCGGGGCGGAGGACGCGGCCCGGACCTCACGCGTGCACAGAAACATCACGGCAATACCGACGCAGAACTTTTTCATAACATCCACGATGGGATTGCCGGCACGGCGATGCCGGCGGCAACGAATGGAGGAATCGGAGTGGGCATGTCGGACGAGGAAATCTGGCAGGTGGTTACCTACATCCGCAGCGTGGAGAAGAAGGCCTCCGCGGCAGAGACGGGAGATGCAGCGCGTGGGAAGGCACTTTTCTACGGCAGCGCAGCCTGCGGAAGCTGCCACATGGTAAGTGGCAAAGGCGGGCGACTGGGTCCGGATCTCAGTTCCACGGGGACATCCCGGTCCCTCGAATATCTTGCGGAGTCTGTGCGCAGTCCGAGCAAGCGGCTGGCGACAGGGCTGTCCGAGCCGATGAAGGATTTTTCTCAGGAATATGAGACTGCGACGGTGGTGACGCCCGAGGGGATAAAGTTGCAGGGAGTGGTGCTGAACGAAGACAGTTTTACCATTCAGATGTTGGACACGCGCGAGGAGCTGCACTCGTTTGAGAAGGCCAAACTGCGGTCGTTCGAGAAAACGCGCGAGTCCTTGATGCCGGCATACGATGCAAAGAGTCTTCCGGAAAAAGATTTGAAGGACCTCATTGCGTTTCTGCTGGCAGCAAGCGAGAAGGGAGGCGCGCAGTGAAGACTCTACTGAGAAACGTAGCGATCGAAGAGAGATTTCATCCAGCCAAAGGCGCGGGATGGTGCGGAGGTCTCGACTACGCAGGCCGATTTCTCGCAGGAGCGATAGGGAAGAAAAATCGTGGGCCTGCTCCGCTCGAAATGACAGTTTTGAGCGCGGCGAAGGTGCTGCGCGTTGTCGCGTGTGCAGCCGTGGCGTTGAGTTTGTTGGCGCCGCAGGCTTCGGCGCAGGTGACTTTCGAGCGGCTGCTCAACTCCTCCAAGGAGCCGCAAAACTGGATGATGTACTCCGGAGACTATGCGGGGCATCGTTTCAGTGCGCTGGAGCAGATCAATACGTCGAATGCCGCATCGCTGGTACCCAAGTGGGCTTATCAAACGATGGCAGGGGGCAAATTTGAAGGAACGCCGCTGGTTGTGGACGGAATTTTGTATGGCACCGGGCAAGACGACCGCGTCTTCGCATTGGACGCGCGTTCCGGGCGCCCGATCTGGCAGTACCAGCAGGCGTTGCCCCTGGACATCCGCCCATGCTGCGGACGAGTGAACCGCGGACTAGCGATCCTGGGAGACAAAGTGTTTGTTGCGACGCTGGACGCGCACGTCATCGCGCTGGACAGAAAGACTGGCAACGTTGTTTGGGACGTGCACGCGGCCGAGCACTCGAAGGGCTACAGCTTCACGCTGGCCCCGCTGGTGATCAAGAATCTCGTGATCGTGGGAGTGTCCGGAGGCGAATACGGAATCCGGGGATTCATCGATGCCTACGATGCGGCGACGGGCGAACGTAAATGGCGGTTCAACACAATTCCCGGTCCGGAAGAGCCCGGCCACGAAACTTGGGAGGGAGACTCGTGGAAAGTTGGCGGTTCACCCGCGTGGATCACGGGGACATACGATCCGGCCACGAACACGACGTTTTGGACGACGGGAAATCCCGCGCCTTCCAACCGCGGCGAAGGGCGCGCAGGCGACAATCTTTACAGCGATTGTCTGCTGGCACTCGATCCGGACACCGGGAAACTGAAATGGCATTTCCAATTCACGCGGCACGACGAACACGACTACGACGCCACGCAGGTTCCGGTGATGATCGACGACGGGGACCGCAAATTGATCGCGCAGGCCAACCGCAACGGATTTTTTTACGTGATCGACCGCAGCAGCGGCAAGCTGCTCTTTGCAACCCCGTACGGACGGGTCACGTGGAGCGATTCGAAAGACGCAAGTGGCGTTCCCGTTGCGCGAAAGGAGGCTTCGCCCACTCTGCAGGGAGTACCAGTGTGCCCGGGGGCGATTGGAGCGACGAATTGGATGTCGCCGACGTACGATCCGCAGACGAAGCTTTTTTATGTGACGGCGCGAGAGCAGTGTGACATCTTCGCGACCGCGCCGCAGCCGTATGAGGCGGGGCACGCATTTTACGGTTCGGCTTATTTTCCCAATGATGAAGCGCAACCGTTTTGGGGAGCGTTGCGCGCGCTCGATCCCGCCACGGGGAAGCTCAAATGGGAATGGAAGCACACCTCGCCATCATGGGCCGGGGTGCTGTCGACAGCAGGCGGGCTCGTCTTCACGGGCGACGCGGAGGGAAACTTTATCGCGCTGGAAGCGGCTTCGGGCAAGGCGCTGTGGCACTTCCAGTGCGGAGCGTCGGTATTTTCGTCGCCGATGTCGTTTGCCATCGATGGCAAACAATATGTGGCTGTCGCGGCGGGGTCGGCCCTGTTCACATTTGGCTTGCCGTAAGAACCGCAGGAAGCCATTCCCGTGGCGAGTTTGTGAAATCGAGCGTGAAGGTACTGCTTAATCGATTTGCTAGCGCATTTGCAGTGACTGGGTTGGTACTTGTAGAGCGTTAGTCCTGTACTTGACGCCAGGCCGAATTCAGAATACTGTGCACGAGCTTATATTGCACTTGGCCCAGTCTTCAAAGTTCAATTGTAGGGAGTCTGACTGACTTTCATCTGTGGTGCCGAATTGAGCGCACGTAAAAGTTGTGTGCTCGCCCCCCCGCTGGCACCAGTCAATCCTGCTCGCGAGCATGAAGAGAACAGTGTGGCCGCATGGAGGATTGGATGCGTTCTTCTTCTTGTCGTGGAATCCTGCTGCTCGCGTTCCTGACGATTCTTTTAGCTGGATTTGCCGCGCCGATACTCCGCGGACAATCCGCGGGGCCGAACGTCAACATGGTTTCCGGCACGGGCTGGACGAACGGAGATCCTTTTCTCCAGCGGCAGAACGAACCTTCCATAGCGGTATCCACGCGGAACACGCTGCATTTACTTGCAGGCGCCAATGATTATCGGGGAGTGGACCTGCCGGGGTTGCTGGGGAGTACCGAGCGGGGAGATGCATGGCTCGGCCTCTTCAAGTCCTTCGATGGCGGGCAAACGTGGCAAAGCACGTTGTTGCCGGGATACCCACTCGATCAAACGAAAGAACCGAACGGCCTACCTTCACCGATCCATGGTTTTCAGGCGGCAGCGGATCCGACAGTACGGCCAGGAACTAGCGGACTCTTCTATTACAGCGGCATCGCGTTTAACAGAGGGACAGGTGGCGCGGGCGTGGTGTTCGTGTCGCGCTTTATTGACAATAATAATAAGGAAAACGGCGATCCAACGCATACCAACGGCAGCTTGACGACGCTCGCTCCCACCGATCCGATTCAGTATCTCGGGACCGTCGTAGTGGACAGCGGCACGTCCGGGCAGTTCCTTGATAAGCCCTGGATCGCCACGGATATTCCGCGCGGCAACGCCACCTGCCAGGTTCCATTCACCAAGTCCGACGGAACGCAGGGCGCTCAAACGATTCCTGCGGGCATGGTGTACCTGACCTACAGCTCGTTCACGGGCAGCACCAGCTCCAAGATCATGTTTACGTCCTCGGCGGACTGCGGAGCGACGTGGGGCCATGCGGTCAAGCTGAGCGAAAGCAACTCGGTCAATCAAGGCACGATCATCGTCGTGGATCCCAGCAGCGGGAACAACGGCGCGGCGACGATTTATGTGGCTTGGCGGCGTTTTGTGACCAGTTCGCAACCCGACGCGATGATGATCGCGAAGTCCACGGACGGCGGGCAGACATTTGCGAAAACCGTTGCGGCGGTGAGCTTTCCTTCGAACTGTGCTCCCAATACAGCCGTGACGGGGTGCCCGTTTGATCAGTCGGAGTCGGCTTCCGAGTTCCGCACCAATGCGTTTCCGGCGCTGACGGTAGACGACGCGGGGCGCGCGTATATGGCGTGGTCGCAGCGGCAAGCAAATGGCGACGCGCGCATCACCATGCAAGTTTCCACCGACGGACTGAACTGGGGCTCCGCGCCAGCTCTGGTGGACAACGGTGGCGTTCCGGACGATTACGGCAGTCCATTAATGACGAATGCGGGAACCTTGCTGAGCCGCGGCCATCAATTCATGCCGTCGATGTCATTTATAGCGGGGAAAGTGACGCTGACGTACTACGATGAGCGCGAGGATCACACTCTCGGATTCTACACACCGAAGACGGATTTGACCGGATACACGGAAATCCGCGAGCTGATGGGCGAGCTAGTCGGGAACGCGGCGTCCAGCCTGGTGTTTAATTCTGTAATTAGTGATTCGGCTCCGCCATTGGTTTCTCTCCGTCACACACTGGACATTCAAGGCGCGCAAGCTTCCACGATTGTGGGCGGAAGCTTGACGGTACCGTCCTTTACCCCGTTTCGAATTTCGAAGTACGCCATCGGCTTGAACCCGAACGATACACAGAATCCCGGGCAAGTCGAGCAGTTGCAGGTCAGCCCGCCGAATCTACCAATGTTTGCTCTAGGCTCCGAGCCTTTCGAAGGGGATTATATTGATATCGCGCCTGCGCCGGCGTTCGTTTTTCAAGCAGGTTCGTGGAAGTTCAATACGGCAACGACCAACCTGCCGGTGTTTCATGCCACATGGACTGATAATCGCGATGTGCGGCCTCCCAAAGACGGCGACTGGACGCACTATGTTCCGCCCTTCTCGCGTTCGAACCCGACGGGTGGACAGCCCAGCCTGATCGATCCGACCCAGACCGTGCCAGCATGCGTTCTGAACGTGAACGATGCGTTCACGGCCACGCGCAACCAGAACATCTACACTTCCATCGTCGCTCCGGGACTTGTGGTGGGCTCGCTGGGAAATTCAAAGACGCTGGGGTTCTCTCCCGGCAATCCGGCGCAATTGCTGCAGCGCGCATTCACCGTCACGCTGCGCAACACCACGCCCACTCTGCGCAGCTTCCGCATCCTAATCGGGAATCAGCCGGCGCTCGCCAACGGCCAGCCGGATCCGTCAGGCCAGGCATCGTTGCTCCAGTTCAGCCCGCAGACTTCGCTGGATGTGAGCATTGCGTCGAATACCAGCGTTGCGCGCGCGATCTTTGTGCAATCCGCAAACCCGACGGCCAGTGTGGCCATCAACGTTCAGGAAATCAGTGCACCGGGCGGTTCCGTAGTCGCGAACGGACTCGCAGGTTCCGTTACGCTCAATCCTGATCCCAATGCCCCGGCGATCCAGGATCCCGATAGCTTCGGGTTCGCCAATCCCACGATTTCGATGACTGAAATTCACAATCCGATCATCGGGACGCCAACAATCGTCACGCCACCGGTGGGTTCGGCGATCCTTGCGCCCGCGATCACCAATCCTGCGATTACGAACCCCGCTATAACGAATCCAGCGATCACGAACCCGGCGATCACCAATCCTTCCATGCTGAGCGCATTGAACCCGGCGATTACGAATCCGGCGATCACCAATCCCGCCATAACGAATCCGGCGATCACGAATCCGGCCATCACCAATCCAGCGATTACTAATACCTCGATCACGGACGCGAGCTATCCGCTGACGAATACCGGTAATACCACAACCTCCTATGCTGTGAAACTCTTCCAGCGCGCCCCGCTGGCCAGCGGCGTGCAATTGCAGCTGATCCTGGTGAAGCAATATCTCACTCCGATCGCGAACGGTTGCGATCTGGCGCAGAACACCCAGAACATCGTTGTCGCCGATGTCCCTAATCCGGTATTCACTCCCGCGGCAAACCTCGGAGACCCCAACCTGCCCGATCCGGCGATAACCAACGCGACGATCGCGCTGGCTCCCGGGGAGACCGGTCAGGTGGTGATTCGCGCCAATGTGGGCAATGCAATAGACATGCAAAATCTGGTGCTGAACAATCTCGCTCCCGTCGGCGTGGCACATCCTGCCAACACGGGAATTGCCTTCCCTCCGGCTACACTAACCATTCTTTCCCTGACGCTTCCAGACGGAGTAGTTGGTACGCCCTTCAGCACGCAGGTCAACATCTTTGGCGGCGTCGGAGCGCATACCGCAACTGTCAGCAGTGGTTTGCTACCGGGCGGTCTCGCACTTGATACCGCCACCGGGATCATTTCTGGAACGCCAACCGCTTCCGGGAGTTTTAGTTTCACCGTGCAAGTGACCGATTCTTCGACGACGCCTGCCACGACCAGCCAGGCGCTTACCATCCGCATCGGCGCGCCTCTGGTCATCAGCAACCCATCGCTCTTCGACGGCGTTGTTGGAATTCCCTACTCGGAGACGCTGAGTTCAACGGGTGGCCTCGGCAATACGACTTGGAGTGTCGTCTCTGGTGCGTTGCCGCCAGGGATCAGCATCAGCTCGGCCGGCGTTCTGAGTGGCACACCGACGACGATCAACATCACGGGAACTCCCGTAACGATTCAAGTACAGGATTTTTCCTCTCCTGCGCAGACGACGACGATCAGCGGCAATATCCATGTCGCGCCGGTGCTGGCAATTGCAACGCCGACGGGTCCGCTTCCGGATGCCGTCGTTGGCCAAGCTTACAATTTCACGTTCAAGTCTAACGGCGGGCTGACGCCCATCACTTGGTCAGTGAAGAGCGGCACTCTGCCTACGGGGCTGACCCTTTCGCCAAGCGGCGCCATCACCGGAACGCCGACCGCTGGCGGCAGCTTCAGCTTCACGATTCAGGCGAGCGACGGGAGCTCTCCGGCGCAAACGATTACGATTAACGTCAGCGTTCGCAGCGCAACGCTTCTGGTGATTACCACGCTGGGAGGCGCTTTGCCGGATGCCGTGCGCGGTGCAAATTACAACCCCATCACATTGCAATTTACCGGAGGCACAGCTCCGCAAGCCTGGAGTGTTGGCGCGGGTCAACTGCCGCCCGGGATTGGCCTCAGCAGCGGCGGTGTGATCAGTGGCTCGCCGGGCGCTACGGGCACGTATTCATTAACGGCACGATTACAGGATTCAGCGAGTCCGGCTCAGGTGGCGTCCATCGCGCTGAGCATCCGGGTCGCGGCGCCTCTGCTGATCAGTACTCCTTCTGGCGCCCTGCCCAGTGTTTTGTTTAGTGCACCGTACAACCAGACGTTGACCTCGACGGGCGGCAATCCACCGATTGCGTGGTCGCTGGCCAGCGGACAGCTTCCGCCAGGAATAACTCTCAGCACAGCAGGCGTCCTCAACGGTTCGTCGACTTCAATCGGTCTGTTTTCTTTTGCTGTCAAGGCCGCTGATTCGAGTTCGCCGCAGCAATCGGCAAACGCTTCCTTCTCCATCAGCGTAGCGAGTAATTTGTCGATCAGCTTTAGCACGCAGCCAAGCAACACTTCTTCGGCGGCATCACAGATTACGCCTTCCGTGAAAGTGACCGTGGTGGATAACCTTGGCAATGCGCTGCGAGGTGCGAAAGTGCAAATATCCCTCGCAACGAACCCGACCGGGGCACTGCTTACGGGGAACACCGTGGGTGTGACTGGAAATAACGGCGTAGCTATCTTCAGCAACTTGGGGATTAATCAAGCCGGAAATGGCTACACCTTGAAGGCGACGGTCACGAGCCCGCAGTACGGGGCAGTTGCGATCTCCGTGCCGTTCAACGTTCAATAGTTAGCCCCGGGGCGCTCCGATTTATGAAGTAATCGGAGTGCCTTGTGCGGTGACCAGGCGCCAGAGGCCCTGCTGTTCGATGTACACATGCGCGTAACGGCTGTTGGCAGAGAAGGGTGATTCTCGAAATCGGCCGCGCATTTGTGTGCGGCCGGTGACAATGGCGATTCCCGGATAACGCCGGACGCGCGATTCGAGCACGTCAATCTTTTCAAACTTGACCTGGCAGGATGCCACGGCCGCAATCAAGGTGGGCTTCTGGAATTCCGATCCACTCAGCACGTCGATCAACAGGAAATCGTCCGCTAGGACGCGGTCTAGTTCCGGGCCGTCGGCTTCGAGAAGTGCTTTGAAGAATTGGCGTTCTGCCGCAAGTGGTTCCAAGTGCTGTCTCCCAGGGCATCCAACATCGCAACCCAATAGTGAAGATGCCGGGAGCCGACTGCCGGTTATTGTTATTTCCCCGTGGATGTTGCGCGAGCACGGGCGCCAATTTCACGCTATGATTGGAGGGTTATGCTCGCCGTCAACAACGTCACTATGCGCTTCGGCCCGCGGGTCCTGTTTGAGAACGTGACCTGCACCTTCATGGCTGGGCGCCGCTATGCCATTACCGGGCCCAATGGCGCCGGCAAATCCACATTTATGAAGATATTGACTGGGGAGCTGGACTCCACCAGCGGCTCGGTCACGCGTCCAAAAAAGATGGGCGTTTTGCGCCAGGACCAGTTTGCCTTTGACGAATACCGCGTCATCGACACCGTCATTATGGGCAATACCGCGCTGTGGAAAGCTCTTGAAGAGCGTGACGCGCTGTACGCCAAGCCCCACGACCATTTGACCGATGCCGATGGCATGCGCCTTGGTGAACTCGAGGGCATCGTCGGGGAAGAAGGCGGCTACACGGCGGAGGCGGATGCCGCGGTGCTGCTCGACGGCCTGGGTGTGGAAGACGCGCTGCATGAACGAAAAATGGGTGAATTGCAGGGCGGGCAGAAAGTTCGCGTGCTGCTGGCGCAGGCACTGTTTGGGAACCCAACTGCGCTGCTCCTGGACGAACCGACGAACAACCTGGACCTGGATTCCGTTCACTGGCTGCAAAGATATCTCTGCGATTACGAAGGCGTACTGATTGTGATCTCGCACGACCGTCATTTTCTGAACAGCGTGTGCACGTACACGGCGGACATCGACTACGAAACGATCATCATGTACGTCGGTGGTTACGACGACATGGTGGTGGCCAAGACGCAGATTCGCGGGCGCATCGAAGCGGACAACGCCAATCGCGAGAAAAAAATCGCGCAGTTGCAGGAGTTTATCGCGCGATTTTCCGCGGGCACGCGCTCGGCGCAAGCAACTTCGCGCAAGAAGGAAGTCGAGCGCTTGCAGACGACGGAGTTGGCGAGGAGCAACATCCAGCGGCCGTACATTAAGTTTGATATGAAAAGGAATTCCGGGAAGCACCCGCTGGAAATTCGCAGCGTCGAGAAATCGTACGACCATTTGAAGGTGATTCCGAAATTCACGGCGAGCGTGATTCGTGGCGAAAAAATCGCGCTGATGGGCCGCAACGGCGTCGGGAAAACCACAATGCTGAAATCGCTGGTCCGCAACGCGCCCGGATTCATCGAGGACAAGGACCTGCAGTTTTCCATCGATGGCGGCGAAGTGAGATGGGGGCACGAAGTGGCGGTGGGCTACTTCGCGCAGGACCACGGCGAATCGATCACTAAGGGCATGACGGCGATTGATTGGCTTTGGCAGTTCGATCCTTCCGCTTCGCAACAGGAGTTGCGCGGATTAATGGGGCAGATGCTATTTAGCGGCGAAGACGCATTGAAGCCGACGCGGGCGCTTTCCGGCGGCGAATCCGCGCGGCTGATTTTTTGCCGGCTGATGCTGCAGAAGCCGAATTTTCTCATATTGGACGAGCCGACGAATCACCTCGACCTGGAATCGATCAATGCGTTGAACATTGCGCTGCAACGCTACGACGGGACGGTGCTGCTGGTGACGCACGACCATGACGTCATCGACGAGGTCGCCACGCGGATTTGGCATTTCCACGGCGGCAAGGTTGAGGACTTCAAAGGCACATACGAAGAATTTGTGGCTGCCGAAGAAGCGAAGACAGCCCAAAGCGCCGCTGCCCCGGCACGTGCTGGCGCTCGCCGTGCCTCCGTTCCCTCATAAAGCGCGGCCAGCGGCCGCACCCGACGCCCAAGCCCACTGAAAGTTAAAGCCGCCGAGTTGTCCCGTGACATCGACCACTTCGCCGATGAAAAATAATCCTTTGACGTTCGTGCACTCCATGGTCTTGCTCGAAAGTTCGGCGGTATCCACGCCGCCGGCGGTCACTTCCGCCTTTTCGTAGCCTTCGGTGTCGGCTGGCTCGATCACCCATCGGTGAATCTGCTGTTCCCATTTTGCGAGGGCTTCGTTGTTCCAGGCTGCCGGTGGGTGGTTCTCCAGCCAGCGTTCAGCGAATCGTCTGGGCAGAATTCCTTGGAACGCATTCCGCGCGGCGGAGAGGTTGCGAAACTTGGCAGTGCGGATCGTAGGCGCGACCTCGCGATCTGGCGCGAGATCGAGACAGATGGGCTGGCCCTTCTCCCAATAGGAAGAGACTTGCAGGATCGCTGGGCCGCTTAAACCGCGATGGGTGATGAGCATTTTTTCGCGGAAGGCATGATGATTTGACTTTGCGACGACTTCTGCTGAAACGCCTGCCAAGTCGCAGTAAAGGCCGCAATCCTTGTTGGAGAGGACGAAAGGCACAAGCGCAGGCTTGGTTTCGACGATCTTCAATCCGAATTGGTGAGCCAGCTCATAGCCGAACGGCGTCGCGCCCATCTTGGGGATCGAGAGTCCACCCGTCGCAACCACAAGCGCAGGCGCTCGAAATTCACCGGATTCGCTGTGGACTACAAACTCCGTAGTGCGCTGCACTTCGCGGATGCGGCTCTGCAAAAATATCTGAACTCCCGCGGCACGGCATTCTGATTCCAATAAATCGATGATGTCCTGTGCGGAACGGTCGCAAAAGAGTTGCCCGAGAGTCTTTTCGTGATAAGGAATGCGATGCTTTTCGACGAGCGCGATGAAATCCGCCGGCGTGTAGCGGGCCAGCGCGGACTTGGCGAAGTGTTCGTTCCCGGAGATGAAATTGTCGGGCTGGCAATGGACATTTGTGAAATTGCAGCGGCCTCCGCCGGAGATCAGGATTTTCTTGCCCGCGCGATCGGCATGCTCGAGCACGGCAACACGCCGCCCGCGTTTGCCTGCCTCAATTGCGCAGAGGAGTCCTGCAGCGCCGCCGCCGAGAACCAGCGCGTCAAATTTGTGAATCAAGAATGAATCTCGCTCGCGATGGAATTCGCCGTTGCTGAGTTTCCGCAGTCATCGCTCTCAAGGTTAAACTATGTGCGGGAGAAGACCGAGAAAATTGCCACCGATTATCAGCGCGCAAGGACTGTCGAAGAGATACGGCGTTGCTCCGCTCTTCCAGGATATTTCGTTCACCGTTTCAGAAGGGGATCGCATCGGCGTCATCGGCCCGAATGGTTCCGGCAAATCGACATTGCTGGAGATGCTCATCGGCAGCGTCCAGCCGGACAGCGGGGACGTGGCGATTCGCAAGGGGACGCGGCTGAGTTACGTCGCGCAGATTTCGGAATTCGGGCCGGGCGTGACGATTCGCTCGGTCATCGAGAAAGCTCTCGAACGCTCGGCAGTTCCCGATGCGGAGCGCGCTTCGCGTTTTGCGGAAACGCTGGGCCGCGCGGGCTTTGCGGATCTGGATACACGCGCTGCGACGCTTTCGGGCGGCTGGCGCAAGCGGCTCGCGATTGCTGAAGCTTTGGTGCAGGCGCCGGACATTTTGCTCTTGGACGAGCCTACCAACCATCTGGATCTCGCGGGGATTCAATGGCTCGAATCACTTCTCCAGAACGCACCGTTCGCGTGCGTGGTGGTCAGTCACGACCGCTACTTCCTGGAAAACATCGCCAACGAAATGGTGGAACTCAATCGAGCCTATGAGAACGGCGCGCTGCGCGTTGGTGGAAACTACAGCGCGTTTCTGGAGGCGAAAGAGGAGTACCTGCACGCGCAGAAAAAAAGGCAGGAGTCGCTCGAGAATCGCGTGCACACGGAACTCGAATGGCTGCGCCGTGGGCCGAAGGCGCGAGCCACCAAGGCCAAGGCGCGCATCGATAAAGCTCACGAGATGATTGGAGAACTCGCGGAGATGAATGCGCGCAGCCGCGCGGCCAGCGCCGAATTTGATTTTTCCGCGACGAACCGGAAGACCAAACAGCTCATCACCCTCGATGACGTTTCCTACGGCCTTGGCAGCCGCACGCTATTCAAGGACATTCAGTTCAGCGTGACGTCGGCGATGCGCGTGGGCCTGGTGGGTCCGAACGGAAGCGGAAAGACAACCCTGCTTCGCTTGATGCGCGGAGATATCAAGCCAGAATCGGGCAAGATTCGCCGCGCCGATGGATTACGCGTCGTGTACTTCGACCAGAATCGCGAGTTGGATCCGGATATCACGCTGCGCCGGGCCCTTGCGCCGGACAGCGACGCGGTGATTTATCAGGGTCGCGTCATTCATGTCGCATCGTGGGCGGAAAGATTTTTGTTTTCGAGTGAAAACCTGAATCAGCGGGTCGGCCGGCTTTCCGGCGGTGAGCGCGCGCGCGTCTTGATTGCTCAACTCATGCTGCAGCCTGCGGACGTGCTGCTGTTGGACGAACCGACCAACGACCTTGATATTCCTACGTTGGAGATTCTCGAAGAGAGTCTGCTCGAATATCCCGGCGCTCTGGTTCTGGTTACACACGACCGCTTCATGTTGGATCGCGTTTCGACGCTGGTGGTCGGGCTGGATGGGCTTGGGGCCGCGGAGCGTTTTGCGGACTACTCGCAATGGGAAAGCTGCCAGCGCCAGCAGACGGCGCTGGCTGCTTCCAAATCAGAGGAAGGAAACCGGCGCCCGCGCTCTGCGGGGGACGAAGCTCCGCGTGCCACCGCAAGAAAGAAACTTTCCTATGTCGAAGCCCGGGAATTCGCCAGCATCGAAGACCGCATCCATGAAGCGGAACAGAACCTTCAAGCCAGGCGCGCCGCGCTCGAAGATCCTGCCATCACCAGCGATCGAGTCAGCTTGCAGAACGCTTGCACTCAATTGGACGAAGCGCAGAAATTCGTGGATACGCTGTACGCGCGGTGGGCGGAACTGGAACAAAAGCAGGCGTGACCCTTCAGGACGAGCACCAAATCTCAGCGCCGCCCTCACTAGTCTAATTTAGAATAGATGTATTTACTAGTATGCGACTATTCATGCTGTCTTATTTGTTGAACAAACTCTTCCAGCGCGACCAGGCCTCGGCACGCGCCTTCTTGTCCGCATCTTTCGCATCGGGAGCCTCGCCGGAACGCATGAAGCCGTGTCCCGCGCCTTCGTAGGTCACAATGTCGTAGGTCTTGCCCGCGGCCTTCATTTGCGCGACGGCATCGGGGATCATCGCGCCAATGCGCGCGTCATTCCCGGCGTAGAAGCCGTAGACCGGCGCCTTGATGCGCGCCATCGCGTCTTTATCAGGCGGCGGGCCGTAGAAAACAAAAGCGGCCGCCAGGTCGGCGCGATTGGTGGCAAAGCGGAAGGTCTGGCCGCCACCCCAACAAAAGCCGCCAACAAAGAGCTTGCCGTTCGAAGCGGGAATCTTTAGCGCGTAGTCCGCGGCGGCGTTCAAATCCGCGGTCACTTGGTCGGGATTCAGATGGCTCACCGCTTCCATCGTTTTGCCTTCGGCAAAATCGCGGCTGCGACCGCCGTTTGGGCCCATGCCGGAAAGAAGATCGGGAGCAACGGCGATGTAGCCCGCCGCCGCAACCTGGTCAGCCAAATCCTGCACCCAGTCCGTCATGCCGAAAATTTCATGGATGATCAGCACGGCCGGCGTCTTGCCCTTCGATTCGGGATACACGACGAACGTTTCGACTGAGCGGCCATCGTGTTTGATGGTGACCCACTCGCGGTGGCGCGACGACTTTTCGAGCGTCGCGCGTGCCCAGTCTTGCGCGGAAGCGAATTGCGCGGCGCAAAGAATTAGCAGGGAAATTAGAGTGAGACGTTTCATGGCGATGTTTCTCCTTCAGAGAATTGGTCGGCCAGATAACAACAAGAGAGTGTTCGTGCAGAACGAGTGGCATTGTAATGCGGCGAGGCCAGCCCCGCAAGACAGTCAAGAAGCGCATCGTCGAGGGAGGACGGTTCCGAAGAATCTCGGTGCCGGGACTGGATAACAGAGGTAGTATCCTCGGCGCGACCAGAGCTGGTGAATGAGGTGGAGAGATGCCATTCCGCGATCTGGCCTTTGCTGGGCGAACTTTGCGAAAGAGTCCCGTCTTTGCGCTCACGGCTGCACTGACCATCGCCTTGGGCGTAGGCGCGAGTACGGCCATTTTTAGTGTCACCAACGCTGTGCTGCTCCGTCCCCTGCCGTACCAAAAGCCCGATCAGCTGGTCATTATCCCCAGCGACATGCGAAATCGCGGTGTCAAGGACTTCCCCTTTTCGAACGCAAATTTCATTGATTTGCGCGAAGCGACCAAGGGCGAATTCCAAGGCTTGGCAGGCGTTTTCACATTTCCCATAACGCTCACAGGTGAGGACGGCGTGCCCGAAAAGGCGCACCTGGGCGTCGTGACCACGAACTACTTCCAGCTTGTGGGTGCCAGGATTGTGCTGGGCCGCGATTTTATCGATGATGATGGCCGTCCACAACCGCCTCCGCCTGCTCCAGGAACCCAAGTCACGCCCACTCCACGCCTGCCAGTCATGGCCATCATCAGTTACGAATACTTTCAGCGGCGGTTCGGCTCGAACCCCGCCGCAATCGGGCAATCCCTGAATAAGGGAAAGCCCTTTAGTCCGCAAATTGTCGGAGTACTCGAGCCGCATTTTCAGATCTACTTCCCACCCTCCGCGGACTTGGAAGCCGCACCTGACATCTGGATTGCAAATCGGCTCGGTTACGACGCCGCGCAACGAAATGGTGTCTCGATGCGCGTGATCGGGAGACTGAGACCGGGTATCACCATCGGGCGGGCACAAGCCGTAGTCGATCAGGTAGCCGCCGATGCGCGGAAGAATTTCACAATCGAAAATACTGCCGGATACGCGATCCGCGTGGATCCCATGCGGCAACATCTCGTCTCCGAAGTCCGCCCGGCCATTCTTGCGCTCATGGGCGCAGTCATCTTTCTTCTGCTCATTGCCTGCGCCAATGTGGCCAACCTTTTGTTGGTGCGAGCTTCTCTCCGTCAACACGAACTCGCCATTCGTTCGGCCATCGGTGCCGGTTGGTGGGATCTCGCGCGGCAGATCCTGTCGGAGGCATTGTTGCTCGCGGCCACGGGAGCCATAGGCGGCCTCGCGATCGCGTGGCTCGGCATTCACGAATTGCTTGCTATCGCTCCGGCATACCTGCCGCGCCTCGACTCGATTCGCATAGATTCGACCGTGCTGATTTTCACGATCATTTCGAGCCTCGCCGCGGCTGCCATCTTTGGGCTGGCGCCGGCCTGGCGAGCAGCCCGGCCGGACGTGATGATCGTTCTGCGCGGGAGCAGCCGCAACGAAGGCCTTGCCAGCGGCGGCCTATCGCGCAAGATCGTGGTTGGAGTCGAAGTCGCCCTCGCTTATGTGCTCCTTATCGGTTCGGGACTCATGGTGCGCAGCTTCTTGGAATTGCAGCGCATTGATCCCGGATTCGATCCTAAAGGCCTACTCACCTTTCAAGTTCAGTCCGATCGGTTTCTTCCTACCCCGCAAGAACGGGCCGTCGCTATTCGCCAGCTCGAAGATCGCCTGCGCGCTATCCCTGGCGTTCAAAGTGTGACGGCCGCCAATCCGTTTCCACTCACCGGCGGCTTCAGTCCGATTCGGTGGGGCACAGAAGAAGCGCTCGCCGATGCCAGTAAATATAAGGCAGTCGATCCTCTCATTGTGCTGCCCGGGTACTTCGAGACCATGCACACTGCTTTGATCGAAGGACGCACCTTCAAAGAGGATGATAATCAGCCGGGCCGCACCGATGTCGTCGTTGACAAAATATTGGCCGATCGCGCCTATCCCAATCAGTCGGCCGTCGGCAAGCGCATTCTCATCCGTATCCAGACACCCGAGCCCGTGTGGGTGAACATCATTGGAGTTGTAGCCCACGAGCGCGGAGTTTCGTTAAGCGAACCTGGACGCGAGCAAGTGTTTCTTACCGACGCATACGTCGGTTCCGGCGCCACCGATCAATGGGCCCTGCGAACGGGCACAGAACCTGCGAAATACGCAAACAACGTTCTTGCCGCGATCAAGGCATTCGACCCGCACCTCCTAGTCACAGACATGAAGCCAATGGAAGCCGTAATCGAAAAGGCGCAATCCGGGACGCGATTTTCGTTACTTCTCATAGGGACATTCGCGGTTATCGCGGCGCTGCTTGCTGGTGTCGGACTATACGGCGTGCTTGCGACCGTCGTTCGGCAACGTACCGCCGAAATCGGCATTCGCATGGCCCTAGGTGCCCAGCCCGGCAACATTTTCCAACTCGTCGTAGGCCAGGGGCTTCGCCTCACCGCCATTGGAGTTGTCGTTGGCTTGTTTGCCGCGTTTGCCCTTACACGGGAGATGGTTTCGATGCTGGTGGGCATCAAGGCCACCGACCCCCTGACCTTCGTCACGATGGCCGTGTTGTTCTTCTTAATCGCCGCTATTTCCTCGTGGCTCCCCGCGCAGCGGGCAGCGCGTCTGGACCCCACGGCTGCTCTTCGCGAGGTGTAAGAAAATCCTTGGCGGAGGGTACGGCGCGAGTGGCGCCTAGGACGGACGAGCTTAGCGCTAACGTTCAGAAGCGGATGCCGACATCGGTGGAAACGCGAGGCTGGTCTGCGTGGCGCTGTGCGGCTTCATTGACACTGCGGAGTGCGTCCGATACGCTTTTGAGTTTACTCAGGGCGAGTTATCGCTTCTGAGAGGAACGGACGAACCGCCGCATGGCCGAAGAAAAGCTTCCTACGCGCGCACAGGATTTTTCCGAGTGGTACAACCAGCTGGTTCTGAAAGCGCAGCTCGCCGACTACGCGCCGGTACGCGGCTGTATGATCGTGCGGCCTTACGGCTGGGCGCTGTGGGAAAACATTCAACAGGCACTCGATCGCCGGTTTAAGGCCACAGGCCATCAAAACGTGGCGTTTCCTCTGCTGATCCCACGCAGTTTCATCGACAAAGAAAAACATCACGTGGAAGGGTTTTCACCCGAGCTGGCCGTTGTCACTATCGGCGGCGGGGAGGAACTCGCCGAACCACTCGTTCTGCGCCCCACGTCGGAAACCATCATTGGCCACATGTGGTCGAAATGGATCCAGTCGTACCGCGACCTCCCCGTTCTAATGAACCAGTGGAACAGCGTGGTGCGCTGGGAATTGCGCACAAAACTCTTTCTGCGCACGCTCGAATTTTATTGGCAGGAGGGCCACACGGCGCATGCGACTCGCGAAGAGGCCGAAGCGGAAACACTTCAGATGCTGAATACTTACACGGATTTTGCAGTGAACGACGCGGCTGTCCCGGTAATTCCCGGGAGAAAATCGGAAGCCGAAAAATTTGCAGGTGCAGATACCACCTATTCCCTCGAAGCAATGATGGGGGACTGCAAGGCTTTGCAATTCTGCACTTCACACTTCCTCGGACAGAATTTTGCCCAGGCCTTCGAGGTCAAATATCTCGACCAGAACGGGCAGTTGCAACATTGCTGGACGACGTCGTGGGGACTCTCCACACGCGTCATTGGCGCGATTATCATGGTTCACGGAGACGATCAGGGGCTGATTCTGCCACCGAAGCTTGCGCCTTATCAGGTTGTCATCGTGCCCATCTTCAAGACCGATGAAGAAAAGGCATCGGTTGTCGATACGGCGCGCAAACTGAAGGCCGAACTGGTCAAGGCTAACATTCGTGTGACTCTCGATGAACGCGAAGGCCAGAGTCCCGGCTGGAAATTCAACGATTGGGAGATGCGCGGAGTCCCACTGCGCGTGGAACTCGGTCCTAAGGACGTCGCCAAACAAGCTGCGATACTCGCCCGCCGCGACCGCCCGGGCAGGGAAGGGAAGGTCAGCGCTTCGCTTGCCGATCTGCCAGCCACAATCGAACGATTATTGGCGGAAATTCAGAAGGCCCTTCACGACAAGGCATTGGCGTTCCGCAAGAGCAACACTCACGATGCGAAAACGTACGACGAGTTGAAAAAGGCCGTCGAGAATGGCTTTGCGTTTTCCTTCTGGTGCGGGAGTGGCGATTGCGAAGCCAAAATCAAGGAAGAGACCCGCGCCACGATGCGCTGCATTCCTCTGGAGCAGGAGGGCGGGAGCGGCAAGTGTGTTTACTGCGACAAGCCCGCCACGGCGCGCGCGATTTTCGCTCGTGCCTACTAGGCCTGTTTCCTTTCGGGAACATGTCCCGCGCCAATTTCTCGACACTCGTTCGGGCGAATGCTAACTTTAGTAAGCCAATAAATCATGTACAGCCGTTGCTGGCCGCGGACAATCTGCGGCATAAACGGATAAGGAGAGAGGAATCCAGTGCATCTTGAAAGCGTCCGAGAGGACCTCGTAACGGCGCGCCACCGCTCTGAACGAGGCGAGGGCAAGCTCAAGGCCATCGTCGTCACTGCGATTATCTTGTTTGCGATCTACTCCGCGGTCAAAATCGTGCCCGCTTACGTTAAGGAATATCAGTTACAGGATAAGATGCAGGAGCAGGCGCGCTTCGGGGTCGTGAATCGTTACCCCGAAGACAAGATTCGCGAAATCATTTTCAAAGAGGTGCAGGATCAGGGTCTGGAGGACCGCATAAAGCGCGAGGACATCAAGATTGTCGCCAACACCGGGATAGTGAAGATTGCGATAGACTATACGGTCCCAGTTGATTTGCTAGTTTATCATTTCGATCTGCACTTCACGCCGTCCAGCGAGAATAAAGCCCTCTTCTGAGATAGGGGTGCGGCTGCTCGTCGACGACGATTCTTGATTGGCAACCCCAGCCTCAAAGAACTCCGTCTTTCCGAGAGTGTGGTATTGCGAGACAATAGACCATAGCAGTCCAGCCCCGGGAGCTAACGCTTGTTGCGCATCCGCGTTCAAAAAGGATTCTTTACCTCACGCATCGGCCTGACGATTCTGGGCACCCTGTTTGCCCTCTTTCTAATAGCCGGCGGCGTCTTCACCTACTACTACGTCAAATACTCGCGCATGATTGATGCGCGGCTCTCCGGCCCTGTCCTGCAGAACACCACGCAGATCTTTTCCGCGCCGGAACATATCTCCGCTGGTCAAGCCTGGGGACCGGAGGATCTGACCGCGTATCTCACCCGCGTGGGCTACCGCCCCCTGCAAGATGAAAATGCCATCGGACAGTTCACCGTGCAGCAAAACACGGTCGATATCCGGCCTTCAAAACTTTCCTATTTTGGCGGGAATAATGCTCTAGCGGTGCAATTCCGCGGCAAGAGCATTCGCTCCATCAAACCCCTTGGGGGTGGGACGGAACTGGATTCCGCGGAAATCGAGCCGGAACTCATTACCAATCTTTTCGACAGCGCGCGAGAGAAGCGCCGGCCGGTGCGCTACGAAGATTTGCCGGTAATGCTGGTGGACGCGATTCTTTCCGCCGAAGACAAGCGCTTCTTCGAGCACGGTGGTTTTGACTTCATTCGCATCGCGGGAGCAGCGTGGGCTGACTTACGGCACACCAGCCAGCACTATCAGGGCGCCAGCACCATCACCATGCAGGTGGCGCGCACCTTCTTTCTTTCCACCGATCGCAACTGGCGGCGGAAGCTCTCGGAAGCCATGATTTCCATCGAGCTCGAGCAACGCTTCAACAAGCAGCAAATCTTCGAGCTGTATGCCAATGAAGTTTACCTGGGCAACCGCGGGAGCTTTGGCATCCGGGGATTCTCACAGGCCAGCGTGGCTTATTTCGGAAAAGATTTGAGACAGCTGACGCTCGCGGAATGCGCGTACCTTGCGGGAATCATTCGCGCGCCCAATTACTATTCGTCCGCCGACCGTCATCCGGAGCGCGGAGTGCAGTCGCGCGATCGCGTGCTGACGCAGATGCTGGATAACAAGTACATCAATGAAGAAGACCTTCAGGAAGCGAAGCGCGCCCCCCTGAAGATTATTCGCACGTCAATTTCGGGGAGTGAAGCGCCTTATTTCGTGGACATGGTGAAAGACCACCTGCTCGACAAATACTCCGAGAATGAACTGCTAAGCGAGAATTTCCGCGTTTACACCACTCTTGATCCTGCTTTGCAGCGTGCCGCCGCCGCCGCCGTCGATGCTGGGATGAAAAATGTGGACCTGCTCCTGGCGAAGAAGTACGAAAAGTGGCGGAAGGAATTAGCCAAGAAGGGAAGCACCGAACCTGTCCCGCAGCCGCAAGTCGCGCTGATCGCGCTGGACCCGCGCACCGGGGAGATCAAAGCCGTCATTGGCGGGCGCGATTACGGACTGAGCCAGCTCAATCACGCCTTGGCGCGCCGCCAGCCCGGTTCGGTCTTCAAACCGTTTGTTTATGCCGCTGCCTTCGACAATGCCGTTGACAACGTGCAGCCCATCGTCACGCCCGCAACAACAATCGATGATGAGCCGACGACGTTTGAATTCGATGGCAAGGAATACACCCCGAATAACTATGGCGAAAGATTCATGGGGCGTGTCACAGTCCGCGATGCGCTCACGAATTCTCTGAACGTCGCAACCGTCAAAGTCGCGGAACTCATCGGCTACGGCCGAGTGGTGCAAGTCGCGCGCAAAATGGGTCTTGGCACCAACATCCAGCCGACACCAGCAGTTGCTCTCGGCGCCTATGAAATGACGCCGGTCGACGTCGCCGCGGGGTACACCACGTTTGCCACCGTGGGCACGCGGGCGGAGCCGCAATTCCTTCGCATCGTGGTCAACGCGGACGGCACGCCGCTGGAAAAATTCAGCCCGCAAACGCACCTGGCGTTGGATCCCCGTGTCGCATTTCTTGTCGACAGCTTGCTCAAGGATGTTATGAACCGGGGCACGGCCGCGGGAGTCCGCGCACGCGGCTTCACTCTGCCCGCAGCCGGAAAGACCGGCACATCGCGCGACGGATGGTTTGCTGGATTCACTTCCAACCTCCTCTGCGTGATCTGGATAGGCTTCGATGATAATCGCGACCTGGGCATTACCGGTGGCGTGGTGGCCGCGCCGATCTGGGCGGACTTCATGACGCGTGCCACCTCGCTTGCGCAATACCGGGACGTGAAGGATTTTGCGATGCCTGAAGGCATCCAGTCCGTGCTCATCGATCCGGATACCTTGCAGCTTGCGACGCCGAACTGCCCCACGACCCGCGAGGAAGTCTATGTTGCCGGGTCGGCGCCGACCGTGTATTGCGAGGTCCACGGGGGCCACAACCTTCTCAGTTCCGCTGGTTCAGTGCTCTCCCGTGTCTTTGGAGGAGAGCCCAAAGCGCCGCAAGTGGATGCGAATGGACAGCCGGTCACATCGTATGATCCCAACCGGCCGCCCAATGCGACCGGCCAGGGACCAGTCGATCCTTCGGCGGAAAAGAAAAAGAATCCTTTACAGAAGATTTTTGGTATCTTTGGGGGTAAGAAGAAGGAACCCGACAAGGCCAAGCCTAAGCCGGAGAAGGGAGATTCGCCATGA
>Ga0137415_10000390_pt1 | contig 41390 bp, 35 predicted proteins | sample CZODoug3_1_1_16f_FD_183082 | JGI IMG/M metagenome (GOLD analysis project Ga0137415, IMG submission 183082) | Vadose zone soil fungal communities from Angelo Coast Range Reserve, California, USA - CZODoug3_1_1_16fungal (Hybrid Assembly) | ecosystem: Environmental > Terrestrial > Soil > Vadose...
GGGAAAAATTGGGGCGGCTTGACTGCCTTGGCAGAGTCAGGGGGCCTGGCTGGTGGTGGTGGAACTGTCGATGGCGGATGAGCTGGCAAATTGATTCGCATGGTGTCGCGCGACTCGTTGCCCGCACCGGACCGGTTCGCCGGAGGCGGTGGCACAACAATGCGAACGGTCTCTTTCCTAGGTTCGTTTGAGTCAGCCATGAGGCGTGGCGAGTCGGTTCCAAAAATTGCCCGAAAATCGTCCACTTGTCACTCGCTAACTTGAATGCCTAGCAGAAAACTTTTGATGCTTGACCTGTAGCCGTCGCGCTCTGCGCCGCCGCCGCCATCGCCGGAGCGCCTTGGCGCGCAAGAGGCTGCGCGACGCGGTGCGTCCAAGCCATTCACACCCGCGTCGCGCTCGCCGCGGCGAGCGGCTACAGCAGCCTAGGCCAGGAGATCGTATCCGCGGCTTCCAGCGATTCTTCGCCAAATGAATTCGCCGACCGGCGCCGGCTTCGAAAGAACAACGCGCGCATCGACATCGGGCGCGTCGGCTTCGGTGCGCGCAATGTGGGGCTGATCGACCAGTAACTTCAATTCGCGTCCAACTTTTTCCCGGGCAAGCTCGTGAGCGATCTTTTGTTGGATCGACATCGCGATTCGATGGCGCGCGTTCTTGATCTTGGCCGGGATTTGGTCTGGCATTTTTGCCGCGCGCGACCCGTCTTCCTGCGAATATTTGAAGATGCCGAGCCGTTCAAATCGAGTGCGCTCGATAAACTCGAGCAGCGCCTCGAACTTCGTGTCAGTCTCGCCGGGGAATCCAACGATGAAGGTCGTGCGCAAGGCGAGGCCGGGAATGCCGGCGCGCAACTTGTCGATCAAATTCTCAATATGATGGCGTGAGGTTTCCCGCCGCATGCGTTGCAGCATCGACCCATCGATGTGTTGCAAGGGGATGTCGATGTAGCGCGCGACCTTGTCGCATTCCGCAATCGTCGCGACCAATTCATCGCTCCAATGCGCCGGATGCGTATAAAGCAGGCGCACCCAGAATTCGCCTTCGATTTCCTGGATCGCGCGCAGCAGTGCGGCCAGCGTCGGGCCGCGTGATGAATCGACCGGTTGCCGCGGTCCCGCTTTCTCCGGCCACAAGTCCATCCCGTAATAAGTTGTGTCCTGACTGATCAAATTAATCTCGCGGACGCCTTCGCCGACGAGTCCCCGGATTTCTGCGAGCACGGAATCGGGAGAGCGACTGCGATGTTTCCCGCGCATTTGCGGGATCACGCAAAAACTGCACGGGTGATTGCAACCCTCGGCAATCTTCAAGTACGCCGAGTGCGCAGGGGTAAGCCGGAAGCGCGGCGTGTCATAATCGGGGATGTAAGCCGGCCGCGCGGTGACGAAACTGTGGCCAGCGCTGCCGACCCCGGCTACAACGCGCTCAACGATCGTGCCGAGCTCACTGACCTGATCGAGCCCGATGAATGCGTCCACTTCGGGAAGCGCTTCGCGCAATTCGCGCGAGAAGCGTTGCGCCATGCAACCGCTCACGATCAGTTTTTGGTGCGGTCGTTTGCTTAGCCCGCGTTGCTGATGCGCTTCAAGAATCGCCTCGATCGATTCTTCCTTGGCCGAATCGATGAACGCGCACGTGTTGATGACCAGAACGTCGGCATCCTCTGCGCTTGTGGTGATCTCCATGCCGTGCTGCAAAACGCTTCCGAGCATGATCTCAGCATCGACAAGATTCTTGGCGCAGCCGAGGCTGATCATGCCAATCTTTGCGCTCATGTTTTGAGAAACGCCGGCAAGCACGCTACTCGATCGTGACGTCGGCGTCATTCTCGGCTACGAGCTTGCCATTTTTCCTGATCTGAACGGCGTCACGATCGAGCACTCGCACGGCGATATGTTGACCGCGAAATTCCACCGTCCCATCGGCTGGCGAAATCCAGCGTTCGAAAGCCGGTTTCCCCTCCTCGTTGTCCACTACGACTTTGATGTAGGTTTTCTTTAGTGGCTTGATCTCCACCCGATTCAGTCCGTTTGATCCCGCGGCCGAAGAATTTTCCGCGACGCCAGCTTTCGCGAGATCCTCCTGACGCACCGGCTCGGCTCGGCGCACTTCGGGCCCTTTCGTCGGGGCTGGCGATGCTGCCGTGACCGCTGCTGGAGTACTCATAACAACGGGCGTGCCTATCGGCACCGTCGTAGCAGAAGCAATTGGAGATGCAGCCGCGGCTGCTTTGGTGGGAGTTTTTTCGACCGGCTCGGCATGCCGGGCGATGATTGTCCCGGAAGTCACCGGCGACGCGCTCGGCGTCGCTTGTGCAGCTTGGTTTTTCGCCTCACTGCGCGGCGTAATCCGCTGCAAGTTAAGAATCAACTTCATGAACGAAAAACCAATGAGGAGAACCACCACCCCGATCACGAACGGAACGAGCGACCCCCGATTTGTCGATCTGGGAATGATCGGCGTCCGTGCCGGTTTCGGCGCCGGATTGTCCTGGAGATAAGAGTAGCCGTCCACTGTGACGTTCTCGGAGCTTTCGAACGCTTCGAGATACGGCGTCACATCGACATCTAAAAATTTCCCATAGATGAGCAGGAAGCCTTTCGCATACGCGAGGCTGGGAAATTGCGAAAAATCGTCCGCCTCGATCTCCGCCAGGCGTAATGGGCGGATTTTGGTCAGGCGCGCCGCTTCGTCGAGGGTCAGGTTCCGCGCGCGCCTCGCCTCCTGAAATTTTTTGCCGAGACCTTCGATAGACATCGTGGAAATGCCGGCTAGACGGCGGCGTCAAGATCGACCAGAATCTCGCGCGGCTTCGCGCCTTCGCCGGGACCCAAAATACCGCGCTGTTCCAGAATATCAACGATCCGCGCCGCCCGCGTGTAACCGAGCCGCAACCGGCGCTGAAGCAGGGAAGTGGAAGCGCGTTTTTCCTGGCGAATGATTTCGAGACATTTTTCAACCAACTCCTCGTCTTCGTCCGTGACCTCTTCAGGTGGCGTGCTCGCGGCCTCCAGTTTCTCGTGCATCGCCGCGTCGAACGTGGGCGCACTTTGCGCGGAAACAAATTCAACCAGGCGGCGAATTTCATCATCGGTCACGAGCACGCCTTGCGCGCGAATCAATCGTGAAGTGCTCGGCGGGAGATAAAGCATGTCGCCCTGGCCAAGCAGTCGATCGGCGCCGTTTTCATCGAGAATAACGCGACTGTCGATTTTGCTCGCGACTTGAAACGCGATCCGGCTCGGAATGTTCGCCTTGATCACGCCGGTGATGACATCGGCCCTCGGCGTTTGGGTGGCGAGAATAATGTGAATGCCGGCCGCGCGCGCCATCTGCGTGATGCGCGCGATCGCGCTCTCCACGTCCGCCGGCGCGGTCTGCATCAAGTCGGCCAATTCGTCGATGATCACGACGATGTAGGGCATCTTGTCCGGAATCTGGATTTCTGTGGTGGCAGCCGTGTCGGCTGCGCTCGAAGATTTCCCAGGCGACAGGCCTCCCTCTGCAGAATTTTCCTCAAGATCGACATCTTTCCTTTTCGCCGGCCGCGCGTTGAAGCTGGTAATGTTGCGCACACCGACGCGCGCGAAAATTTTGTAGCGTCGCTCCATCTCGTCGATCAGTCCCCGTAATGCGAGCAGCACCTTTTTTGCATCGACAACCACCGGGAATGCGAGATGCGGGAGCGAATTGTAAACCTGCATCTCAACCATTTTCGGATCGATCATGATGAAACGCAGTTCCTCCGGCGTGAAGCGGAAGAGCATGCTCGCGATCAACGCATTGATGCAGACGCTCTTACCGCTGCCGGTGGTGCCGGCCACGAGCAGGTGCGGCATCTGGGCGAGATCAGTGATAATTGCTTTGCCGTAAACATCTTTCCCGAGCGCGAGTGGAATTTTCGCGCGTCCTTTCGCCTCCTCCCAGTCGGGCGATTGCAAAAGTTCGCGCAGCGTCACGGTCACTTTACGCGTGTTCGCCAGCTCGATACCGACGGTGTCTTTGCCTGGAATCGGGGCGAGGATGTTGATTCGCTCGGCGCGCGTGGCGCGAGCAAGGTCGCGCTCAAGACTTACGATTTTGTCCACCCGCACGCCTTTGGCCGGATAAACTTCGTAGCGCGTGATCGTCGGGCCTTTGGTGATGTCGCCGGGTGCGACTGCGATGCCAAATTGCGCGAGTGTCTCGATCAAAATTTGCTGGACGCGCTCGAGCTCGGCCGGATCCGCGGCCGTGCGGCTTTCCGGATCATGTTTGTCCAGCAGGTCCAATCCGGGGACCGTGTAATTTTCCGGGTTCCAGGTTCGACTCGTTAGGCTGGTGGCGGCCCTTGGTTTTTCTTTACTCGCGGTCAGTTCCGCGAGCGAAGGCTTTCGACGGGCGCTGACGGGCTCATTTGGGAGCGCCGTTGTGTCGACCACTTTCGGTTTCGGACGATTCGCCAGTTCTTCCGGCGAAATAAACGCGGCGGCCGGCTCGGGCACGGGTGCGCCTTGTTTCTTGAGCTGCTTTTCGATCAACCGCCGCTGCTTCGCGAGCTCTTTCCGGCTGATTTCCAATTGTCCTTTAAGATCGGAACTGCGGAGTTGCCGGCGCAAGCGCCATTCGTGCAGCTTTGCGTTTGCGCGGCGCGTGGTCGCGATCGTTTCGCGAACAAGGTGAATCGGCCGAAGTCCAGTCATCAGGATCAGCGTCGTCACGTAAATTCCACTCAAGAGAATGACTGAGCCGACCTTGCCCATGGCGTTGAGCAGCACGGTTTTTCCCAGGAAGTAACCGGCCCAGCCGCCTGGCCCTTGAATGTTGAAGGCCAAACGCCAACCGCGGAAGTAACGTGTCTGTAACTGCAAGAGGCAGGCGCCCGACGCGATGAAGAGAACGATCCAGACGATTCGCGGCGTCACACGCAAACTCGAATGAAATAGTTTCGCCGCGCCGAACCCGAGCAGAACCGCCGCCAGGAGATACGCGGCCGCGCCGATCGTGTGATAGCAAATTCCGGCGATGATTGCGCCGAACGGTCCGATGAAATTTTGCGCAGGATGATTCGCCGGCGAAATGTGGCTGAACCAGACCCAGGAGGGCACATCCTTGGGCGTGTAGGAAATCAGCGCGAGAAAAAGCAGTGTGCCGACGCCGAGCAAGATGAGGGCGAAGACTTCGTTCCAGGCGTTGTTTTTTACCGTTCGGGCCACCGCAGAGGATAGTAATCTTACCGGCGTCCGTTTCAATTAATTGTAGAGGCGTCGCCCAAAACAAAGGACGCGCTTTGGTCTTGCGCGCCACGCAAGATGACGATTACTGTCCCTGCGTTTATGCGATTCTCTCTGCGGAAGTGCATCGCTTTTTCCGCGTGCGCTTGCCTGATTGTCATTTGTTCTTGCGAGAAACATCGCGTCGGCGAAATGCCGGAAGTGCAAAGGGAACAGGTCGATCTTGCCAGCGGTCCGAAAGAGGTTCCGCCAGTTGCTAAGGAAAAAGCGACATCGTCGACGCCGCCGGCCCGACCCACTCCCGTTGAATTTTTCCCCGAAAGCACGCCTCAGTAGGCGAAAGGCTCGTTATGGCCAAACATCAATACCTCACTTCGCCTCCGAAGATCAGCACGATGCCGCCTGGCGTCCCTTACATCGTCGGCAACGAAGCGGCCGAGCGCTTCTCCTATTATGGGATGAATTCCATCCTGACCATCTTCATGACCAAGTACCTCTTGGACAAGATGGGGCACTTGAGCGTTATGCCGGCGGCAAATGCCGAAGCCTGGTATCACACTTTTGTTTCGGCGCTTTATTTTCTACCGATTTTTGGAGCGATCCTGGCCGACGCGGTCTTTGGGAAATTTCGGGTCGTCTTTTGGCTGTCGATTGTTTACTGCGGTGGCCATCTTACGCTGGCATTGATAGGTTCGCCCGTCGCGCACACCATCGAGCCGCGTTATTTGCTCGCCATAGGCTTGCTCCTGATCGCGATGGGCGCCGGCGGTATCAAGCCCTGCGTTTCGACCAACGTCGGCGACCAGTTTGGCGAATCAAACAAGCATCTGCTGACGCGCGTTTTCAATTGGTTTTATTTTTCCATCAATGCCGGGTCGGCGTTATCCACGCTGCTTATCCCTTGGTTGCTCGAACCGTACAAAGCCGCTTCGGATGGCTTCATCGCCAAATTGCCGCCATCAATTATCGGTTTCCTTGAGAGCCCGCGCCTGCACAGTCCGGATATCGCTTTTGGACTTCCAGGTGTCTTCATGGCCATCGCCACGCTCATTTTTTGGATGGGCCGCAAAAAGTTTGTTCATATTCCGCCTGTCGGCGCACGAACGTATGCGCGCGAGATTTTCAACAAAGAGACGGGCAAAATCCTGCTCAACATTCTAATTCCGGTCCCCTTCATTGCGATTTTCTGGGCCTTGTGGCAGCAAAATTTTTCCTCTTGGATCGTCCAAGCCGAGTCGATGGATCGACATCTTTTTGGTATCGAGTGGCTGTCGTCGCAGATCCAGACGGTCAATCCGATTTTCATTTTGATCATGCTGCCGCTCTTTTCTTACTGGCTGTATCCGGCCGTCGAGAAAGTTGTTCGCTTAACCCCGCTGCGAAAAATTGGCGCCGGCCTATTTGTTACGGCGGCATCGTTTTTTCTGGTTGCCATGATTCAAACGCGCATCGACGGCGGCGCGCGGCCGGGCATCATCTGGCAGGTTTGGGCGTTCGTGATCTTGACTGCGGGCGAAACCTTGGTTTCGCCGACTCACCTTGAGTTTTCCTACACCCAGGGGCCGGTGAAACTCAAATCGCTTGTCATGTGCACGTATCTCCTCGCCGTGTCGCTCGGCAACCAATTCACCGCCGCAGTCAACTTTTTCATCCAAAACCCTGACGGCTCCGTGAAGCTCCAGGGAACCAGCTACTTCATGTTCTTCGTTTGGGTGATGCTCGGAACGGCAGTTGTATTCGCAATTGTCACGCCGTTTTACAAAGGCCGTACTTATTTGCAGGATCAGTCGGCGGTTGCCGGTGACGCCGAACCAGCTGTCGGATTTGCCGTCCAGCCGGAGGCATAAGTAATCAAAATGAAAGTAATCACTCTTGCCGTCGGACTGTCCTTGTCCTTGTCGATCTTGGTCGCGAAGGCGAATCCCAAGGACGACGAATTCCAAAAAATCGCCAATGATTACGTCGAGGGATACCTCGCCTCGCATCCGGAATATGCAACCGAGCTGGGAGATCATCGCTTTGATGCTGAGCTAACTGATTACTCACCGGACACGCTCGTTCGACTTCTCGCCCGTGCCCGACAATTCCGCGAAGCGCTCAAGAAGTTCGACGATTTCTCGCAACTCACCGGCGCAAACCAGGTGGACGTGCGCATCCTCCGCGACAACATCGACAATGAGATTTTCGAGCTGGAGGAGTTAAAGGAAGCCGACTGGGACCCGCTCGTTTACAATCAAAGTCTCGCCAACAGTCTTTACCTGCTCGTCGCGCGCGACTTCGACTCGCCGGAAAAACGCATTCGGAATTTGCGCAAGCGCATGGAGGCGATTCCAACCGTGATTGCGCAGGCGCAGAAAAATTTGCAGCATCCGCCGCGCGTTTACACCGAGACCGCGATCGAACAAACCCAGGGCGCGATCAGCCTCGTGCGCGAAGGTTTGGCGCCGCTGCTCGAACAAGTGCCACAAATGAAGAAGGAGGTCGCGCTGCTCCAGGAAAAAACCGCCCGGGCGCTCGAAGATTATAAAAAATGGCTGCACGATGGCCTGCTCCCGCGCTCCGACGGCGATTTCCGCATCGGCCCGGACAAGTTTCGCAAGAAACTGCGCTTTGCCCTCGCCTCCGACTTGTCGATGGAAGAAATCATGCGGCGCGGGCAGGCCGATTTGAAGCAAACCCAGACGGCCATCTACGAAACCGCGCTGCCGCTTTACAAGAAATATTTCCCAAATGCCGATAAGGCCGCGCTCGATGACAGAAAGAAAGTTACGACGGCGGTGCTCGACAAACTGGCCGAGAAACATCCGGACGATAACACGATCGTCGGTTACGCGCAGAAAATTGTCGGTGAAGCCACCGATTTCGCGAAGAAACACGATCTCGTCACCGTTCCGGAAAAACCGCTCGACGTGATCGTGATGCCCGAGTTCAAACGCGGCACCGGCATTGCTTATTGCGATTCACCGGGTCCGCTCGAACGAAACGGAAAAACGTTTTTCGCGGTCGAACCGACGCCGAAAGATTGGTCGAAGGAAAGGAAGGCATCGTTCTTTCGCGAATACAACAACTACATGGTGCGCGATCTCACTGTGCACGAAGCGATGCCCGGCCATTACCTGCAACTCGCGCACGCCAACCAATTCCAAGCGCCGACTCTGGTGCGTGCGATTTTCCGCAGCGGCACATTCATCGAAGGTTGGGCTGTTTACTGCGAACAAATGATGGCGGAACAGGGTTACGGCGGGCCTGAAGTCAAAATGGAGCAGTTGAAAATGCGACTGCGCGTCATCTGCAACGCGATTCTCGATCAAAGCATTCACGCTGGCAACATGAGCGAAAAAGAAGCGATGGATTTGATGGAGAAGGAAGGTTTTCAACAGGAAGGTGAGGCGGTCGCCAAATGGAAACGCGCCCGACTCACTTCGGCGCAGCTTTCTACCTATTTCGTCGGCGTGAGCGAACAGCTCGACCTGCGCGATCGCGCCAAAGCAAAGGCTGGCGGCTCCTTCGATTTGAAAAAATACCACGACAGCGCGCTCGCGTTTGGCAGCCCGCCGGCAAAATACGTGCGCGAATTGCTCGGATTATGACTGCCTGGCGGATCTGCGCGACCGAACACGCGATCTCGTGTCAGGGGCGACGCTTTTTAGTCGGTTTGCGCTTTCGCGCCGCAGTCGGAACCGATCTTTTTGCACCCGATAGCCGCACCAGTTCGTCGAGATTGAAAGTCCTGCGTTTTCCCGTTCCCGCTTCCCGAAAAACGACTTGATACCAGCCGTTCATTCGCTCGACCCGGTAACGTTTTTGCCCGAGGCGCATCGGTTCGCGTGCGATCACGCGGTGGATGACTTTTTCGTATCTCGAGCGGGACCACTGCCGCATCCGGCGGCGGCCCCAATCAATCACACGCCCGGCGTCATCATAAGCTTCGGGGCGTTTCGGGAAATCGAGAAGCGAGCGCGCATCTCCAGCGAAAACCGCGACGATGTGCTGGAGTGTTGTCGCATCGCTCAGGCGCTGAATTTGCTGGCGAAATGGCGTCACGATTTCTGCCGCGATTGCGCGGAGGCTGAGCATCCGGCCATCGCGCAATTTCCAAAGCGGTGCGTTGACGTCCGCCGCGAATGGATTCACGCCTAACGAGTCGCGCAATATCCGCCAACCACGACGCGACGAATGCTTGCGCAGGCGGAACGGCGTGAGGCGAGGAATTCCACGCCGGCTCAATTGCCGCAGCCCAAACTCTTCCCAGCGCAAGACCGTCTCCACGACACCAGCGACAAAAGCGCACGTCGCGAGCATCAGCGCGGGATCGGGCGTAAAATCGGCAGTGACCTCGAGTCGTGTTTGGCGTGGCCGCACGCCCACCGCGCTGCTCTGACGATTCGCTGCCAGCAAAAGGACCGGCGCCGGCAGAATGTGCGCCAGCAGATACGCAGCCTTGGTCGCATTGCGGGATTTTGATTTGCGCCCAACGGGAAATGAAAAATTGTAGTGCGTGCTAAACCCCTGTAGCTGGCATTGGTGGCCACGATACTTGCTCCAGTGATCCAGCTCCGCCCGCAAATAACCAATCTGTTCCCAAAGCAGACGCGTCGCGCGACAACAACAGCCGCGCTCCAATTCGACAATCGGCGTGGCGACTTCGATCACGCCCGTGTCGAAGTAAATAGCGCCGCCGGCCGGCAACTGAAATGATTTTCCGGTGCGCGGGATCATCCGCCGGCGCACTAGTCGGCGCGGATCGCCGAAAACCTTTTCCGGCCGCCGTCTTTTGCCATCTACCAAAAGATTAAACTCCGCCTCCAGACCGATGACTGCACGCGGCGGCGCGGTGCGAAATTCTCTCCCTCGAAAGCGACGGCCCAGTTCTCCCTCCGAATTTTTCACGGTAACAAAAAGACGTCAGCTCGTTTCGTTACATTCACGCGGAGTCAAGGTCAGAAACCCAAGATCGAGATGCAAATGATCATCGGTTTCCCCGGCTCCCGATCCGAATGGCCGGACTAGCACTGCCGGGCTGAGCGATACCGCGATGGCGGCGTATTTTTCAATTGATTTTGTGTCATCGAGAAAGGTGTCGCCGACTCGGTAAATGTCCGCGGCTGTGCCCCAGGCATGAATGCTTTTCGCGCCGCCGATCTGGTGCGCGGGCGACCGGTAGCCACCATTTGCGCTGACAAAAACGGGCGCGTCCACTTCCCGGCGAAAATCTTCCAAAAAACCCGCGAGCAAGACAATCGCACACGGCACATAATGGGGAAATTTGCGCAGGAGCAGTTCTGCTTCACGACAATCGACTGTCATCAATTCCGCGAGTTTGAAGTGCGGCGCGAGCCGGATCTCATGCGCTTCCTGCCAACTGGCAACTTGATAAAAAAAACGCGGCAGATGGTGAACATTCCCATGCGAGTCGCTTTCGGATTCGCCTGGCCGCAGGAGCGCGCGATGCTCCGCCGGCAGCTTCAGACCGTCAATTGCCCGAAATAGCTGGGTGTTCATTTCGATTTCAGTTCTCTGCCTGTCAACGAACGGTAAATCATTTCAGAAATAGCCGCGACAGTCTCGCGGCGGCCATCTTGTTCCGCATCAAACTCCGTCAGGATAACCGCGATGTACGGTTCGCGTTCGGGCAAATACACGATCCCGACATCGTGGCACGCGGTCGAGATCTCACCGGTTTTATGCGCCACGGTTGCATGGGCCGGGAGACCGGCGGGAATCATCGAGTTAAAGCGCTGCGCGAGTAAAACGTGGATCGCTTGTTCCTTGCTTTCCTTCTTCAGGAAATCACCGCGCAATGCAGACAGCAGCGTGAGCAATCCATCGGCTGTCGCTTCGTTGTCGATGCCCTTTTCATGGGCCGCCTGATCCTCGACCCCCCGTCGCAATTCCACCCCACTTACTTGCGCATCGCGCAGGACGTTGCGCGCGTATTCCACCCCCAGACAATCGAGCAGCAAATTGGTCGCAAGATTGCTGCTCGCGACGATCATTCCTTCCGTCAGCGCTGAAATTTTCGCAGTCCGTCCAATCGCCTGGTAGAGTTCCGGCATCGCATCCGCACTTGGATCCAGGCGAAAAGGCGATCCGTCGGCTGCACTCACAAAACGGTTTCGCACGTGGAGTGAATCATCCAGCCGCAGGCGACCCTCGTCCGCTGCGCGAAAAATTGCGAGCAGCACTGCTAATTTGATCGTGCTCGCAGCATGAAACCAGCGATCGCCTGCCAGAGAAAATCGGAAACCGCTCTCGAGATCGAGCAACGCCACTGCGACCGCGCGTGCCTTGCTCTCGCAAGCCAGTTTTTCCAGCGCCTCGCGCAACGTTATGGAAGAATCGGCAAGACAAGTCATTGCGACTGCTCTTTACATGGCAGCGGGGAAGTCGCAAATTCGCCGATGCCTAACCTGGCCACCTGGATGCGGCGCAAAGACGAAAAATGGTTTCGTCCGTTTTGGGCAGAGCATTCCACCGTCCGGATTTGGAACGCCCTGCGCCGAAAAGTTCCAATGGAAAAAATGGATGGCTTGCTTTTAACGGGAGGTTCGGACATTGCCCCGGAATTCCTTCGACAGAACGTTCCCGATCCCTCCGTGCTCGATAAAGATGTCGATCCAAAACGCGACCGTTGGGAATTTGACGCACTTGAGGCCGCGATCTCGCGCGGGATTCCGATCTTCGCGATTTGCAAAGGCCTGCAAGTTTTTAACGTCGCGCTCGGTGGAACGCTCAAGCTCGACATCAAAGGTCACAACTTTCCTGAGCAGCGCGATCACAATGTCCAGCCACTGCGTAACGATCGCGCCGCCACGCATCGCTTTACAAAAGTGAACAGCTCCCATCATCAGGCGATCGATCGCCTCGGCGATGGTTGCGAAGTGGAGGCGTGGTGCGCGACCGACGACATCATCGAGCAAATCCGGCTGCGCAATTATCCTTTCGCTCTCGCCGTGCAATATCATCCCGAGCGCGGCAGGATTTATAATGAGTTGTTCGAGGATTTTTTCTCGCGATTAGATAATCGTTGAAGCGTTGAATCAATCATGACGCTCTAACGATTCAACCCGTCTGAGGCGGGTTGATTGCCGATCTTTCATTTGCCGCGATAAACGCAGCGCGCCGTCGGTGTTTCGTGGACGATAATCTCGCAGAGTCCGCGACATTGCGGCTGCAATTTTTTCCAGAACCACGCCGCCATGTTCTCGATCGTCGGGTTTTCCAGGCCTTCGACCTCATTCAAGTAAGAATGATCCAACATTTGCAGTAGCGGTTTCATCGCCGCGCCGATTTCGGCATGATCATAGACCCAGCCGCTCGTTGGATCGACATCTCCTTCCACCGAAACCTCTATCTTGAAACTGTGACCATGCATGCGCCGGCATTTATGACCCTCCGGCGCGCTCGGCAAAGTCTGCGCCGCTTCAAAGGTGAAATCCTTCGTCAAGCGAGCGCGCATGGATCACACCCCGCGCTGCGTCGGCGTCCAGATGAACTTGTGCATTTGCAATTGAAAGCGGACATCGAGTCGGTCCGCCAAAATCCATTCCACGATTTGGCGCGGATCGATTCGACCGAAGATGGGCGAGAACAAAACAGCGTGGCACCGCTTGATTAGATCGAAGCGGCGCACCTTGTCACACGACCAATCATAATCTTCGCGCGAGCCGATCACGAATTTCACTTCATCTCGCGACGTGAGATTATCGATGTTAGACCAAAGGTTGCGCTCCACTTCGCCGCTGCCGGGCGTTTTCAAATCCATAATCCGATGCACGCGCGGATCAACCGTCGAGATATCGTGCGCGCCGCTGGTCTCGAGCAAAATCGTGTGGCCCGCGTCCGCCAACATCGACATCAACGGCAGCACATTTTTTTGCAGCAACGGCTCGCCGCCGGTGATCTCGACAAGCGGACAATTAAGCGCCGCGACAAGATCGACGATCTCATTCAGTGTTTGTTTTTTGCCTTCGTAAAATGCGTACTCGGTATCGCAATAATTGCAGCGCAGATTGCAGAAAGTCAGCCGCACGAAAACACAACGCTGCCCCGCCCAGGTGCTCTCGCCCTGGATCGATTGATAAATCTCATTGATGGTTAGCGTTTTTTTGCTCATTCGCTTTTGCACGTTGCTTATAAACCGCATTTTTGCGTCGCCTCGGCGAAGCTGGAGCGTCTTCGGAGGAGAGATGCCAGGTAGGAATCGACAAAAGGCGCGCTGCCGATTCGCGATAGATTAGCCGGCGTCTGAAGACGTGAGAAAATCGCGTAGGCAATCTTGCTTCTCGGGACACTCTTCTCGCCGTAGCCGGACGGAATATTGCTCGACCAGTAGCGGAAGTATTCCACGCCCAGCCGGTTCCCCGTTCCGAGAAAAATCGCGGAATGTCCGTGCTCGCTTCTGCCCACCTGCTTCGACCAGAAGATCTTCATGAAATCCCCCGGCTGCGCCCGATCGAAGTTGTCGAAGTTTCGGCCAAGCCCCAGTTCGTGAAAGAGGCGGGCTGTCCCTGGCCCATTTGCGTTCCACCGGCCCCAGATTCCTTCGCCATCGTGCTGATCTCGGATGATGAGCTGATCCAGCGTAGCAAAATCGAGGTGGAGCTCTCCCCGCGCCCGCAGCGCTTCGATGGTTCTGATAAAGATGAGATAGGTCGCTCCCGAACAGAAACTCGGCGAGGCCGCTGAGGGAAGGATGAAAAACTTGCCGGACTCAAAGTGGGCAGCGGATTGGAGTCGAATCTTTGCGAAACGCGATAGCGAATAACGACCGCCTTGCGGCATCTGTTTCACCTGTTCGAGGATAAGTCCGTTGAGATCCTCGCCCGAGGATTGGGCGATGCTGACTACCAGGACGGCGGCGCAGGAGGCGGCGATTGCCTTAAACACGCTCAATAACTAAGCGGCGAATTCGCCGCAAGCAACGGTGACGGTTGGCTTTCGGCGGAGACTGTGCTAGACGAAAGCGCATGCTGCGTTTCACGAAAATGAACGGGGCGGGCAACGATTTCGTCATGCTCGACAATCGTGCGGGCAATATTCATCTTAATCGCGCCCAGATCGCGCGCATTTGCGATCGCCATCGCGGCATCGGCGCGGATGGAATTTTGCTGCTCGAAACGACGTCGAACGGCGCAGATTTTCGGATGCGCTATTTTAACAGCGACGGCGGTGAAGCGGAAATGTGTGGCAACGGTGCGCGCTGTTTCGCACGTTTTGCAAATAGGGTTGCTGGCGCGCAGGGAAAGATCTCCTTTGAAACTCTGGCCGGCGAAATCGGCGCCGACCTGCAGGATGAGTTGGTGACGCTGCGATTGAGCGACCCGAGTGATTTGCGATTGAATATTGCGCTTCGCACCGCAGGCAAAAATAGAACCGTCCATTTCATCAACAGCGGGGTGCCGCACGTTGTCGTTCCCGTCTCGCAGATTGACGAGGTCGATGTCCGGCAGGATGGAGCGGCTATTCGTCGTCACGAGATGTTTTCGCCAAAAGGCGCAAACGTAAATTTCATCGAGAAACGCGGGACGAAAAGAATTGCCGTCCGCACTTATGAACGCGGCGTAGAAAATGAAACCCTCGCTTGCGGAACCGGCGTGGTCGCAAGCGCGCTCATTTTTGCGGCCACGGAAAATTCTGGCGGCCCGGTCGGCGTGCTCGTACGCGGCGGCGATGAGTTAACGGTCGCCTTTGAGAAGAACGGCAGTGAATTTCGAAACGTAACGCTCACCGGCCCGGCTGAGTTTGTCTTTGAAGGGACAATCGAACTCTAGTTAATCTGTAGCGGCGCTCAATGAGCGTCGCTCGAATTGAAAGGAGAAAGTGCGACGGTCATAGACCGCCGCTACAACAAGAATGTTTCGCGGCACGTTCACTGCGCTTGTCACCCCGTTTCGCGATGGCGGGATTGACGTTCCGGCTTTCCAAAAATTGATTGAAGCGCAGATCACTGCTGGAATTACCGGCGTGGTCGCGGTCGGCACGACCGGTGAGTCGCCCACGCTTTCACGCGATGAACGCGAACAAGCGATCCGGCTTGCGGTCACAATCGCGAACAAACGTTGCCAGGTCCTGGCCGGCACCGGTTCGAACGCCACCCATCACGCCGTGGCCGACACAAAAATGGCCGAAGAACTCGGCGCCGATGGCGCGTTGCTCGTCGCGCCGTATTACAACAAGCCAAGCCAGGAAGGACTCTTTCGCCATTTTCAAACAATCGCGCGCGAAACGAGTCTGCCCATCATGCTTTACAACATTCCTGGCCGTTGTGGCGTCGATATCGGGCCGGAAACAGCCTCGCGCCTCGCCGCGGAATGCCGAAATATTGTTTCAATCAAGGAAGCGAGCGGAAGCGTTGAACGCGTGAGCGAATTGCGCAGCCGTTTGCCGGAGTCGTTCACCATCCTGAGCGGCGATGATTCGTTGACGCTGCCGTTCATGTCGGTCGGCGCGGTAGGAGTCGTAAGCGTCGCTTCGAATTTATTTCCGGCCGAAGTTTGCTCGCTCGTCCGCGCGTATGAGTCTGGCGATGTGAAGTCGGCGCAAAAATCACATCGACAATTGTTCCCCCTCTTCAAGGATTTGTTCATCGAGCCGAACCCGGTACCAGTAAAAACCGCGCTCGCCTGGCGGGGCGCGATGTCGGGTGAATGCCGGTTACCGCTCTGCGAAATGAGCGAAGCGAATCAGGCGCGTCTGCAGAAGACGATCGAGGCGTTCGAGCAGGCGCGATGAAGGCATCGGTGCGTGTGTTGCTGGTTGGGGCGGCCGGTCGGATGGGGCAGACGATTGTCAAGCTTGCCAAGAGCGCATCCAACATCGACATCGTCGCGCAATGCGATTGTGGCGATGCGATCGAACCGGCAATGCGAAAATGCGATGTGGTGATCGATTTTAGTCATGCCGACGCGATTGAGGGAATTTGCGGCGCGGCGTTACAACATCGACAACCGCTTGTCATTGGCACAACTGGTCATTCGTCGGAGCAACGCCGCGTAATTGAAAAAGCCGGCGAGTCCTTACCGATTGTTTTCGCCTCCAATTTCAGCGTGGGCGTGAACGCGTTGTTTTCGTTGACGCGCAAAGCGGCTGAAATTCTCGGACCAGAATTCGATTTGGGAATTGTGGAGACCCATCATCCCACAAAAAAGGATGCGCCCAGCGGCACGGCAAAAACGCTCGCGGAAATTTTGAGGACAGCACGAAAGCTCGACGATCAAGTTCCAATTCAATCGATTCGAGAAGGAGAGGTGGTTGGTGATCATACGGTGAGTTTTGCCGGGCCGGGCGAACGACTTGAGCTGACGCACCGGGCGAGCAGCCGCGAAATTTTTGCGCGCGGGGCCTTACGTGCGGCGCAATGGATCATTGGGAAACCCGCGGGTCTTTACACGATGCAAGATGTGCTCGGACCCTGAATTTGTAGCGGCACTCTACGAGCGTCGGCAAAATTAATGCGCCGGTCACAGACCGCCGCTACGCGAATTTGAAATGAGAACCGGCGTCGCGCTCGGATCGAATCTTGGTGATCGGCTGGCCAATCTGCACGCGGCGCGAAAAGCGATTGTGGATCTTGCAGGCGTTGAGTCGCCAATTCTTTCTTCGGCAATTTACGAAACAGAACCGGTGGATTGTGAGCCAGGCGCAGAAAAGTTTTTGAATGCGGTTCTTGAGTTCGATTACGAGGGCGATCCGGTAAATCTTTTGAAAAACCTGACGGAGATCGAGCGCGTGCTGGGCCGCCCACGCGATCGGGCACGCAACGTTTCTCGCCAGATCGACATCGACCTCCTTTATCTTGGCGAGATGAAGATCGACACCGCGGAAGTGCAATTGCCGCATCCGCGAATGCATTCCCGTCGATTCGTCCTGCAACCGCTGGCGGATATCCGGCCGGACCTGCTCCTGCCGCGGCAGGCAAAAACCGTTCGCGAGTTGCTCGCGCGACTTGATGATTCAGGTAAAGTGGTTCGATTGACAAACGACTGGCAATCTCGATGAAAGATTTTCGCGAAATGAAACGGCGCGGTGAAAAAATCAGCGCGCTCACCGCTTATGATTACCCGACGGCGCGTTTGCTCGATGAAAGCGGGATCGACATCATCCTGGTGGGCGATTCGTTAGGCATGGTGGTGCTCGGTTACGAAGACACGACGCGCGTGACGCTCGAAGAAATGCTGCATCATACCCGGGCCGTCGCGCGCGGAGCCAAGCGCGCATTGCTCGTGGCCGATATGCCGATTCACAGTTACGACACGCCGGAGCAAGCGTTGGCGACGGCAAAACAATTTGTCGATGTTGGCGCCCAAGCGGTGAAACTCGAAGGCGGCGCGAGTCACGTGCCGCAGATCGAAGCGATCACGCGCGCGGGCATTGCGTTCCTGGCGCACATCGGGATGCTCCCGCAAAGCGTGCGCGAAGAAGGCGGCTACAAAGTCAAAGGCCGCACACAAACGGAAGCAGAAGCGTTAATTGCCGATGCGCACGCTGTGGAAAAAGCCGGCGCTTTTGCGGTTGTTTTGGAAATCGTTGCCAAGGAAACTGCGAAACAAATTACGAGCGCGATCGGCATTCCGACCATCGGGATTGGTTCGGGCGAGCATTGCGACGGACAAATTCTGGTGACGCACGATTTGATCGGCTTGTTTCCGTGGTTCACCCCGAAATTTGTTTCACCCGAAGCGCGCGTGGCCGAAGAGATTCGTCGCGCGGCAACGTCGTTTATCGAACAAACGCGGAACGGCAACGCCTTGTCTAACCGCTGAGCGGGGTGGGCGATTGAGGTTGTAGCCGTCGCCCTGCGGGCGACGCCCGCGCTTCGCACAGCGAAGGGCTACAGCATCGTTTGACATTTTCGCCGCACTGCCGGTTTGTTGGAACGCACTTATGAGAGTTTCCGAGTTCGATGATCTTGAGTACAGCGCGCTTTTGACAGGCAGCAAACAGCGCAGTTGGCTCTGGTTTGGCCTGATCGTTTCGCTCGCTTTGCACGTCGCGCTCTGCACTTATTTTTATCGAACGCGTTTTCAATCGCTCGATGCAGTCCTGGCAGAGATGCAGCAAACACCCACGTTCAAGATCAAAAATGTCGATCTTGCCCAGCAACTCGACAAGAGCAGCATGGATCAAACCAATGCGGCCGCGAAACCGAACCCCGACCAAACGCAGGAACAATTGCCCGACGAGAAAAAATCGTTCGATAAACTTTTGCAGGAAGTTCAGGCCAGCACCGCGATGCCGGACGACACGCGCGATGTTTTGCCGGACAAACCGAAGGTGGAACAACCGGACGTGAACTCCGTGCTCAATGAAATTGAACGCACTACCGCCCAGACTCTTTCCAAGGGTTCGAACGCGACGCATGAGCAATCTTTGCTCAATGAGACCGCGGTCTCCGGCCGGCCGCAGCCGGCGCTGACGGGCGACCAGCTTGCGACCAGCACGATGATCAAGCGACCAAACACTTTCACGAGCAAGATGCCGGGTGACAGCGCCGGCCCAAACAAAGGACGCGCCCCGGGCTTCAGCGATTTGGAGCAGTTGCTTGCGCAGAAGGGCCCGCTCGGTTCGGGAACGAAACTGCGCATGCCGGACGATCAGCTTTTCGAATACGACAGCGCAGCATTGCAATCGAGCGCAATCGGGCAATTGCAAAAGCTCGGCACGCTCATCAAGCGCAACCCGAGAGCGACGTTTACAGTCGAAGGTTACACTGATTCATTCGGCGGGCCGGAATACAATCTCGATCTGAGTCAGCGCCGCGCGGACAGCGTGAAACAATATTTGGTGGAAGTGATGGGAATCAGTCCCGCGCAAATCCAAACGCGCGGATACGGGCAAACGAAATTCCGTGTGTCGCCAAACGGTTCAATCGAAGAACAACGCGAGAACCGGCGGGTCGAGATCGTCGTGCACACGAGCGAGGGGTAGTTCTGTCGGCCTTGCCGTAGCGGCCCTCGATGAGCGCCGCCCTTTTCCCGAAAGATTCGTCCGGCGGTCACCGACCGCCGCTACAGAATTAGCGTCACCAATTTTTGATCCACTGGTTTTGATCACTTGGCGGATTTGCGTTCGCTGTGCTCCAAAGATCGAATGTTGGATTGTAACCAATGCTCCCGCCTGGATTCGAAGCTTTAGCGGTCGAATAACCGTACGAATTCCCAAAAGGGTCGCGAATGTAGGTGTTCGGTCCCGGCGGATTTGGACTGAGCATGTTTGGTCTCAATGCGGGACCCATGTAGTTTTTTGCATCCGTCGCAGTAGATGTAGTTGGATCGCCGTCTAAGTCGCCAGAAACTTGAGTGTACAAATAGCGAGATGCATTTTGATAATCGAGAGGGTTGGCATCCGCGGGATTGAGATTGTTCGTGTCGCTATTTGTCGGGTAAATCCCATTATCCGCTTTGTAACTTTCCAGTGCAGTGGACATGGCGGCGATTTCGGCTTCGGCGCGGGAGCGTGCGCCTTTTTTTTGCACATAACCGGATGTGGCCAGAATCAATCCCGCAAGCACAATGATGATCGTCATGACGACCAAGAGCTCGAGGATGGTGAACGCGCCTCCGGCGCGAAATGACGAAGCACGAATGTCGAATGTCGAACGAATGCCGAAATGTCGAATGCCGAAGAAGTCGTGGCGGTTGTAGTTCCTCATTCTGGCTTCGTCACTATTTCGTCATTCGTCATTGATTTCACGTCTGCTGCTGCAAACCGCTGATGATGCTGATGAGCGGCATGAACAGCGCAATGACAATTGTGCCGACAACGAGCGCGAGGAAAACGATCATGATCGGCTCGAGCATTGAGGTCAGTGCCGCCACGGAGTTGTCGGTCTCGTCGTCATAAACGTCGGCAATCTTCAAGAGCATTTCGGGAAGCTGACCGGTCTCTTCGCCCACATCGATCATGCTGATGGCCATGGGAGGGAAAGCGCCGCTGGCTTCGAGCGGTTGGACGATCGATTCGCCTTCCTTCACGCTATCGTGCACTTGGGAGATCGCGCCGGCGATTACCATGTTGCCGGCAGTTTCGCGGGTGATGTTGAGCGCTTGTAAAATCGGGACGCCACTCGTGACCAACGTGCCGAGCGTGCGTGAAAAACGAGAGATCGCCGTTTTGCGGATCAAATCGCCGAAGAGCGGCACGCGCAGTTTGAAACGATCGATTATTGATCTTCCAGCGCGGGTCCGGGCGATCAATTTGTAAGCCGCCACCGCCGCGATAAGTAAGCCAAGCAAGACCAACCCGTGATTTTTCACGAAGTTGCTCACGCCAATGACGAAGAGGGTGATGGCCGGCAGCGGTTTGTCGCCGAGCATGTCGTGAAAGATCGCTTCGAATTTCGGCACGATAAAAACCAGCAGGAAGGCCATGATCGCGATCGCCATCGTCATCACGATGATGGGATAAACCATGGCAGCGACAACCTTGTTCTTGATCTTTTGCGCCTTCTCCTGGAATTCCGCGAGCCGGCCAAGCACGAGCTCGAGCACGCCGCCGACCTCGCCTGCTTTCACCATGTTGACATAAAGGTGATTAAAGATCAGCGGATGCTGCGCCAGGCTTTCCGAAAACGTGCTGCCACCTTGCACTCCGTCGGCGAGTTTGTTGATCGTGTTTCTTAAAACCGTGTCGCGTTCTTGTTTTGCCAGAACATTGAGGCCGCGCAGCAATGGCAATCCGGAGTCGATCAGAGTTGCCAATTGCCGGGTGAAAATCATCATGATCTTCGGCTTAACCTTCTTGCGTTGGAAGAGAACTATGCTGATTTTCGTGCGCGGTCTCGCTACCCGCGCGGCTTTCGCCCCGGCGCGCGAGACCTTTCTGTCGGGGCCACCTTTGCCCTCCTCATAAACGCTGGTCGGAAAATATCCGGCCTGGCGTAATTGACCGATCGCTTCATTGCTTGAGCGCGCTTCGACCAGCCCGGTCGATTCCTGTCCGCGGGCATCGAGAGCTACGTAGGTGTAACGCGGCATGTAATTGTCGATCTAGAATAATGGCTCGCGAAAAACTGTCGAGTGCGGCGCTACCCAGAATTGCACGAACGCGCTACGTGTATTTCAGCACTTCCTCGATGGTGGTGTCGCCGGCGAAGATGCTGCGCAATCCATCCTGGCGCAGCGTGACCATGCCAAGCTCGACTGCTTTTTGTCTTAAAACAACGGTCGGTGCGCGCTCGTTGATTAATTCCCGGAGCGGGTCGGTAATTTTCATCAGCTCGTAGATTCCTTTGCGGCCTTTGTAACCGGTGTTGTTGCAGGCGTTGCAACCCTTGCCGCAATAGAATTTCTTCGCGCCGATGTCGCGCCGCGAGATTTCAAGCTGCGCGAGCAACGCTTCGTTTGGCTCATAAGCGGTGCGGCACTGTTGACAAATGCGGCGCAGCAAGCGCTGGCCCAGCACGGCTTCGAGTGTTGAGGAAATCAGAAACGGCTCTACGCCCATGTCGATCAGACGCGTGATCGCGCCCGGCGCGTCGTTTGTGTGCAGCGTCGTGAAAACGAGATGGCCCGTGAGCGAGGCTTGAATGGCGATCTGTGCCGTCTGGAGATCGCGCGTCTCCCCGACCATGATGCGGTCGGGGTCCTGCCGCAGAAATGCGCGCAGGACACGCGCGAACGTGAGACCGATCGCTTCGTTCACCGGCACTTGCACGATCCCTTCGAGATCGTACTCGACCGGCTCCTCCGCGGTGAGCAATTTGGAATCGATCGTGTTGATCTTGCGCAGACAGGAATAAAGCGTCGTCGTTTTTCCCGAACCGGTCGGGCCGGTCGCGATGAAAATTCCATTCGGCCGCTGGATGACTTCGAGAACGTAATCGTGGATATAGTCGGGCATGCCCAACATCTCCAGATCCAGATTGACTGTGGTGCGATCGAGCACGCGCAGAACCAAGCTCTCGCCGAACTGCGTCGGCAAAGTTGAAACGCGAAGATCGACCGAGCGTCCGCCGATGTTTTTTTGAATGCGGCCATCTTGCGGCAGACGGCGCTCGGCGATGTTCATGTTCGCCATCACTTTGACGCGCGAGATGACCGGCAGCGCGAGATGGCGCGGCGGCGGCGGCATTTCGTAAAGCGCGCCATCGACGCGATAGCGGATTTTGAATTCGTTTTCGAACGGCTCGAAGTGAATATCGCTCGCGCGGTCCTGGATCGCTTGATACAAAATTAGATCGACAAAGCGAATGATCGGGGTTGCATTCGCCTCCGCTTCAACCGCGGCGGCCCCGTCTCCTTTGTGCAATTGCAACAGTTCGCCCGCTTCGCCGAGCTGTTTGAGGATTTCCTCCATGCTCGACGTGTCGGTACCGTAATACTGTTTGATTCGATCTTCGATTTGCTCGGCCGGCGCAACCACAACATCGACATCTTTGCCCAAGGCAAAACGGAGGTCCTCAGTCGCGCGAAGATCGAGCGGATCAACCAGTGCGACGCGCAATGTATTTCCGCTCATTCCAATCGGAAGTGCGCGGTGCAACCGGGCCAGCCCGCCCGGAATCAAGCGCACAATTTTCGGCGCGATTTCCTTTTCGCTAAGATCGACATATTCCGTTCCGAGCCCATCAGCGATGGTTTGGTAAAAGCCGCGCTCATCGACAAAGCCGCTATCGACCATGGCCTGGGCGATGGTTTTTCCGTTGAGCTGCGCTTCGTTAAGAACGTCATCGGCCTGCGACGGCTGCAACACGTGTTGCTCGATAAAAAGCTCCGCGACCTGTTTGTTGTTCATGGGCTCGGTGAATCGTTACTCGTTAAACCGTTAAATCGTTTATTAACTGACGTCTCCGATTGTAATTGAAATCACTTGTTCTGCTGAAGTGAGGCCGGCCAAAATTTTTCGCATGCCATCCTCGCGCAAGTTACGCATGCCGAGCTCGCGCGCGCGTTGGCGCAACAGCAAAGTCGAGCTGCGCTTGTTGATCATGTGCCGGACCTCATCGTCGATCACGAAAATCTCGAAGATGCCTGTCCGGCCTTTGTAACCGGTCTTTCGGCACTGCTCGCAACCAACTGGCTTCATCACTTGCGCTTCACGAAGCTGGCCCGGCTCAATCCGCAGCGCGCGCAAGTCCGTCTCGCTCAGCTCGCCCGGTTGTTTGCAGTCGGTGCAAAGGCGCCTCACGAGCCGCTGCGCCATGATAGCGCGCACTGAAGAAGCGACCAGAAACGGCTGCACGCCGATGTCGATTAAACGCGCGACGGCGGAGGGCGCATCATTGGTGTGCAGAGTGCTGAAAACGAGATGGCCGGTAAGGCTCGCGGCCGTGGCGATGTTCGCAGTTTCGAGGTCGCGAATTTCGCCAATCATGATGACATCGGGCGCTTGCCGGAGGATCGAGCGCAGCGCGGCCGGAAAGGTCATTCCGATTTCCGGATTCACCTGCACCTGGTTGATCCCATTCATTTGATATTCGATCGGCTCTTCGACCGTGATGATCTTGCGGTCGGGTTTGTTGATGTGGTTCAAGCAGGCGTAAAGGGTGCTTGTCTTGCCGGAACCGGTCGGGCCAGTGACAAGCAGAATGCCGTCGGGCAGCTTGATCAAACGCTCGAACGTTTCCTGATCGTCGCTGAAAAATCCGAGCTCGGCCAGACCGAGCATGAGGCTCGATTTGTCGAGCACGCGCATAACGACGCTCTCGCCGTGATTGGTCGGGATGATTGAGACGCGAAGATCGATTGGCTTCCTCTTGATCTTCACCTGAATCCGCCCATCCTGCGGCAATCGCTTTTCCGCGATGCTCATCGAGCCGGTCATGATTTTCAGTCGGCTGACAATGGCGGACTGCAAACGCTTCGGCGGCGCTTGCATCTCCTGCAACACACCGTCGATGCGAAAACGGACACGGAATTTTTTGTCGAGCGGTTCGAGATGAATGTCACTCGCGCCCACGCGATGCGCCTCGGTCAACAACATCGACACCATGCGGATAATGGGCGCGTCCGCTTCATCGCCTTCTGCTGCGGCCGCGCCGTCGCCGATTTCCAAACCAAGATCGACATCTTGGCCGATTCTTTGTTGAAGGATGTCGGCGGCTTCGTCGGCGGTGCCGTAGTATTTGATGAGCGCCTGGCGGATTTTTTCCGGGCTTGTGCAAACGAGCGCGATCTCGCGCTGCAAAAGAAAACTCAGGCTGTCGATCGTGTCGATGTCGAGAGGATCGCTCACGGCCACGATCAGTCCGGTCTCGCCAAACGCTACTGGAATGACTTTGAACCGGCGCGCGTCTCCGGCGCGGATTTGCTTGATCGGTTCTGGCGGGATGACCATCGAGGAAAGGGCGATCCAATCCATGTGCGCCTGCGCGGCGAGCGTGCGCGAGACATCCGACTCCGAAACGACGCCGTCTTTAACCAAAACGTCGACAATGTTGTTTGCGCCGTTCAAGCGCGAGCGTGCGCTCTCAATCTGCGGCCGCGTCACCAGGCCGACGTCTTGCAGGGCTCGGAGGACGTAATCTTCGTTTTGTTGCACGTGCGCAAGGATGCCTGAGCGGAGAATTTACTGCAAACCTAAGCTACGGCGTTACGGTGGATCGGCCGCTCCGCCGGGCGATGTTAAAGCAAATGCGGCGCAGCCGCCTAATTTTAGCATCGAGCTCGCCGCGGGACGAGTCCGTCCGATTGGCGGACAAGGGACTGCTCGATCCACCTGCGCAATGCGCGCGTGCTATTCCACCGTCACGCTTTTGGCCAAGTTGCGCGGTTTGTCGACGTCGCGGCCGAGCTCGACGGCGAGATGGTAGGCGAGAAGCTGGAGCGGGATGACGGTGAGAATCGGCGTCAGGCAATCGGGGACGTCTGGCAGCGAGATAATTTCGTTCGCGATTCCTTTGAGTTGCTTCGCTCCGGTGCCACTGGTGAATGCGATGATGGGGCCTTTGCGCGCTTTGACTTGCTCAATGTTGTTCAGGTTTTTCGAAAAGACGGCGTCAGCGGGCGCGATGAAAATTGACGGCAGATCGGGCCGGATAAGCGCGATGATGCCGTGCTTGAGCTCGGCGCTCGGATGGCCTTCGGCGAAGAGATAGGTGATCTCTTTCATTTTCAGCGCGCCTTCGAGCGCGATGGGAAAATTAAATTGGCGCCCGAAGAAAAGCATCCCGTTCACACCGGCATATTTTTTTGCGACCGTTTTGATCTGATCGCTCAGCTTGAGCACTTCCTCGATTTGTTCTGGCAATGTTTCGAGCGCGGCAATGATCCGGCTTCCTTCCGCAGTGGAAAGGTTGCGCATCCGACCAAGGAGCAAGCCGATGAGAGTGAGAATGACGAGTTGGGATGTGAATGATTTCGTCGCGGCGACGCCGATCTCCGGTCCGGCATGCATGTAAACGCCGCCATCGCTCTCGCGCGCGATCGTGCTGGCGACATTGTTGCAAATCCCGAGCGTGCGATAACCTTTGCGGCGACTTTCGTGCAGGGCGCCGAGCGTATCGGCAGTTTCACCGCTCTGACTGATGGCGAACACCAGAGTGTCGCGCGTCATCGGGGGGTTGCGATGTCGAAATTCGCTCGCGTGTTCGACTTCGGTGGGGATGTTGGCGAGCTGCTCGATCAAGTATTCGCCGACCATCCCAGCATGAAGCGCTGTCCCGCAGCCAGTCAACACAACGCGGCCGACATCGCGCAATTGGGCCGGCGTCATGTTCAATCCGCCAAGTTTGGCAGTGCATTCTTCAAGACTGAGACGTCCGCGCATCGCATCGCGCACCGAGTTCGGTTGCTCAAAGATTTCTTTGAGCATGTAGTGCGGGTAGTCGCCTTTCTTGATGTCTTCGGCGGTGAACTCAACTTTGCTGACCTGATGATCGCCGGTTTCGCCGACCAGCGAACTGATCTCGAATTTGTCGCGCTCGACGGCAACGACATCGAAGTCATTTAGATAAACGGCGTCGCGCGTGTACGCGACAATCGCACTCACATCGCTGGCCAGGAAATTTTCGTCTTTGCCAACGCCAAGCACGAGTGGGCTGCCCCGCCGTGCGCCGACGAGAAAATTAGGAATGTCGCTGTGCACAACCGCGATGCCGTAGGTGCCGATGACTTGTTTCAAAGCCCTGCGCACGGCATTGAGGAGACGGGCCTTGGAATCCTTGCCGTCGAGCTGCTGATAAATGCTGCCGATGAGGTGAGCGAGCACTTCGGTGTCAGTTTGTGAGCGGAAATCATTGTCGCCGTCGCGAACCAACTGCTCCTTGAGAGCCTGATAATTTTCGATCACGCCGTTGTGGACGAGCGCGATTTTTCCACTGGCATCGAAATGCGGGTGTGCGTTTTCGTCGTTCACCTTTCCATGGGTCGCCCAACGCGTGTGACTGATGCCGAATGAACCGGATGGCGGCTTCTCCGACATCAATTTTGCCAGCGCAGGAATGCGTCCCGCGCATTTGCGCGTCTCGACATGATTTCCATCGACAATGGCGACGCCGGCTGAGTCGTAGCCCCGATATTCGAGGCGACGCAAGCCATCGAGCAAAATAGGCGCGGCTTCGGAGCGCCCGACGTAACCGACAATTCCGCACATATTGAGAGATGGGAAACTAACGTCTGCGCGGCATTGTAGCAACCCGCGTGAGGCGGGTTAACGTCGTGCACATCGCGGTGGCTACAGCAAAACAGTTGCCGGAAACCGCAGACGCTGAGTTATTGTAGATGTGGTAACGCACAATCGTCCGCGGCGCGATTTATCTTTGGCCCAATCGGCCTCCGCAATGACGACGCCGGCGCTTCCACCCGGTACGACGCAGCGAACGCTCGCCATTATCATGGGCGGCGGCGCGGGTACGCGTTTGTTCCCGTTAACCAAGGACCGTGCGAAACCGGCGGTACCCCTCGGCGGAAAATATCGCATCGTCGATATCTCGATCAGCAATTGCCTCAACTCTGGGCTTCGCTCGATTTACGTGCTGACGCAGTTCAACAGCATGTCGTTGCATCGACATATCCAGGCGAGCTACAAGTTCGACAATTTCTCGCGCAGTTTCATCGATATTCTTGCGGCGCAACAAACGCCGGCGGGCTCGCAGTGGTATCAAGGCACGGCCGACGCGGTCCGGCAGAACATGCGCTATTTCCTCGAGCGCCCGTTCGATTATTATCTGATTCTGAGCGGCGATCAGCTGTACCGGATGGATTTTCGCGCGCTGCTGCACCAGCACATTCAATCGGGCGTCGATATCACATTGGCGACCAAACCCGTACATCGACATCGGGTTTCCGAGTTCGGGATTATGCAGAGCGGCGTGGATCGCCGCATCATGCATTTTTTAGAGAAACCAACGGAGGAGGCTGTGCTTCACGAGATGAAAATCAGCCGTGAACTGCTCGCCGCGGTCGGTTTGAACGAAGGAGAGGAACTGTTCCAGGCGTCGATGGGAATTTACATCTTCAACCGCGACGTGCTGGTGGAATGCTTGAATAATGACCTGGCCGATTTCGGCAAGCATGTCATTCCACAATCGATCCAGCAGCGGCACGTGAGCGCCTACATTTTTAAAGGTTACTGGGAAGACATCGGAACAATCCGCGCTTTTTACGAAGCGAATCTCGATCTTACCGATATCGCTCCCGAATACAGCTTCTTTGATCCAGAGGCCGCGATCTACACCCATCCGCGCTTTCTGCCCGGCAGCAAAATCAACGGAGCCACCCTGCGGCAGGCGATCATTTCCGATGGCTGCATCATTTCCGACGCGCATCTGGAACGCTCCGTCATCGGGATACGCAGCATTATTCAGAACGGCGCGACCATTCGCAACAGCATCGTGATGGGGGCGGATTATTTCGAACAAGCGGGAAATTCGCAGCGACCACCAATCGGGATCGGCCGCAATTGCGTGATCGATCGCGCCATCATCGACAAGAATGCCCGGATTGCCGACGGGGCTGTGATTACGCCGGAAGGAAAGCCGGCGAATTTCGATGCGGACAATTACTTCATTCGTGACGGCATCGTGATCGTGCCGAAAAACGCGGTCATACCAGCCGGTTTCTGGATCTGATCAGCTTGCTGGGCCGATTATTGGGCTTGATCGGTGTCGCGCTTAGCGCCGGTCGGTCATGCCCTCGAACTGACCGCCTGTCTCCCATTTTTCCTGTTTATTCCAAGGCATGGTCGACTCGTGGTGATCGTCCGGATCATCGACCAGACGGGGCGCATCTTTCTGCGTCGCACAAGAGGCGAGCATTGCTGCGGTGACGAGCAACAGAGCGGCGGTAATCCTTTTTCGAAGCTCAGGAATTAGTGCCAGCATAAATGACAATGTCTCCAGGTTGCACTTGGACGCCACGCGCCAAACTACTAGGAACAATGTCGCCGATAGCGGTTGCGGGTTCAACTGAAGAAATGCGAATTTTTCCAATCAGAGTGCCGTCCCGCACCACGAGCATTTCCGAATTGGGTTCGACGCCTTGACGGCCGCCAAGACTTAAGACCACAAAGTTGTAAGCTTGATTCACGGCGAGAACGGCGCCACGCACTCCTATTTTTCCAGCGGCGGCGCGCCGCTTCTTCTCCTCTTCGAGCTGAGTCGAACGCTCCTGGGCTTTCCGAATTGTTTCGGACAAGAAGACTTTCTCGCGTTCCGCGCCGTCACGCTGACGGCGAGCATCATCGAGCTCCGCCTGCAATTCCACTGTCGATGGAGCGCCGGGATTTGCCTCAGCCGGTTTGCTTCCCACTTCCTCTGCGCGTTTTTGCAACGAAGCGATCTCCGCCTGGTTCGCCTCTAACCGGGTTTGCAAATTGGCTTTTTCCTTTTGCACCTTCGCGAGGTCCGCTTCGACCTTCGCCGCCTTGCTTTCTGCGTCCGCGCTCTTTGCACTCGTCCCTGGTATCTTCGTTTGCCGCCTCTTGAATTCTTTTGCTTGAGCCATTCGGCCGTGCTCCGCAGCGTCGCGTGCGGCGATCGCATTTGCCAGGTCCAGGTGCAGCCCTTCTACCCTGACGCTATTGAGGGCGCCGAAAACCGCGGCGACGATCAGCATCGAGACCGAAATTCCTACCAATATCTTGGGCATGGCGGCGGAGATCATGGATTTTGGAGGCAACATGGAGCGGTGCCCTCGTAACATTAATTGCCGCATTGTTATGGCGGCCAATTAGAAGTTGACCCGCCGGAACAGATCATTGTCAGTCGGCGTCCTACCCGGTCAAGCTTTTTCCGCGACGCAAGCTCACCAAAAATGCAATTCCGAATTTGATTCGTTGGGGCGATTTGGAATCGGACCGAATTCACGTTGCGTCTCTGAGCGTTTCAACCTATAGAAGCGCTCCGTGGGACAGCAGCATCGAGTGCGCGCCAAGCGCAAACGGCGAAAAGCCTATCTTCGGCGCAAGAAAGCTGCCCTCAAAGGGGCGCGTCGAGAGCCGCCCAAGCCCAAAGCGAAGAAGGAGCCGGCCACTGCGCCGGAGTAGAGAGGTGCCCCCCCGAGCGTTTATGTCGGGAGCAGCACGAAGATCTCAGTGATGCTGGAGCGCGCACGTTACTTGATTGTGGATGGACATAGCGTCATTTTCGCGTGGCCTGAGTTGCGCAAACTCCAGGAACGCCGTTCGTCGGTCGCGCGTGAGGCATTAATCAAGCGGTTGCGTGATTATCAAGATTGGACCGGAATGCGCGTGGTGGTGGTCTTTGATGGTAAGGGTGCGCACGTTGGCGCGACCTCCTATCCACATGACGTTCAGATTTTTTATTCGCGAAAGGGGCAAACAGCGGATGCGATTGTTGAGCGGCTTGCGAGCAAATATGGGCATCGGTTTGAGTTGATGGTGGCCACGTCCGACTACCTGGAGCAACAGACTGCGAACGCTTGCGGTGCCGAATGTATTTCCCCAGAGACGCTCCGTGGACTTATGCAAGAAGCCCGCGCGCGCGCCAAGCGGTAGTCACGAGTAAACGGGCTTAGGCAGCGCCGAGCAGAGCCGGTTGTCTGCCATTTAATGTTTCGCGACGAGCGCGCTGCTGGCAGGTCGATAGTACGCGCGAGAGCACACAGTAAAGTTGTTCAACCGGGAGATTCTTGCTTACGTAACCATTCGCCCCGGCTCGTAAGGCCGCGTGCATTTGTTCCTCATCGTAACCAATCCCCGTAAAGACAACGATCGGAATCCTCGGGTTAATTTCGCGAATGAAGGAGATGAGCGAAATCCCATCCACCTTGGGCATCCTTAGATCGACAATCACCACTTCGCAGTCATGATGGGCGAGCCAGGTGGCGGTCTGGAATCCCTCCGTGAGCGCCTGGCAGGTATGACCTTTTTGCCGAAGATAGGTGACGAGAAATCGGGTGAGGGCAGGATCATCATCGATGATGAGAAACTGGGAGGAATCACGGGTGAGCAGTTTCATGCCTTATAATATCCATACTGAGTATAAGCACTAAGCTTGCCAACCGCCGCGCGCGCGTACTGTTCCCAAAGCTCCAAATTCCTACCCAAAAGCTAGGATAACACTTGGGCTGCGGCAGCACGTTGCCGCTTTCTTTTTACGGAACCATCGCGCGATGGGGATGACCTTGTTCCAAAGCATGGACATGTCCACGCACTCCAAAATTAAAGCCCGAGCTTCTTTTCTATCGCTTTGACCCGATCGAAGAGTTTTCCGAGCCGGTGCACCCACGCGACTTGTCGTTTGGCTTCGGGCAACGGCACCGCCGGATAGCCAAACCAAACACCGCCGGGAACGTCTTTCGAGACCCCACTTTGCGCTGCGAGAACTGTTCCGTCACCGATCGTAACGTGACCCACGATACCAACCTGCCCGGCTATTGTTACATGCTCTCCGACGCGAGTGCTCCCCGAGATTCCTGTTTGCGCAGCAATGATCGAATGCCTGCCGATCACAACGTTGTGCGCCACCTGAACAAGATTGTCGATCTTGACCCCTTCCTGAATCCAGGTTCGTCCGAAGCGGGCGCGATCGATAGTCGTGTTCGCGCCGATCTCGACATCGTCATCGATCTGGACAATCCCGAGCTGGGGGATTTTTTCGTGGCGGTTCTCCACGAATTCGAACCCGAAACCGTCCGCTCCGATCACGGCGCCGCTATGGATGATTACACGCGCACCGATTCGCGTTCGCTCACGAATCGTCGCATTCGGATAAATCACGCACGAAGCTCCAATAACACTTTCATGACCGATGTAAGACCCAGCGCCGACAACTGTGTCATCGCCGATGCTTACGGCCGCCTCAATGACTGCGTGCGGTTGAATTGAGACGCGGTTTCCAAGCTTTACACTTGGATCGACAATCGCGCTCGAATGAACGCCAGCCGCGAAAGAGATCGGGTTCGGCGCAAATTTCAGTACGACTTGCTCGAAAGCTTTCGACGGATTTGCGACGCGAATTTGAGCCGCAGAAATCGTGTCGGAAAAATTGAGCGGAACAAAAACGGCCGCGGCGCGCGTTTTTCGCAGGAGCGAGCCATATCTCGGGTCGGAATAGAATGCGATCTCGTCTGCGGTGGCCTCCGCCAGCGCGGCTGCGCCCGAAATTTCTTGATCGGGATCGCCGTGTAATTCGCCGCCCGACATCTTCGCTAGCTCGCGGAGAGTGAAGGTCACGGGTTAAAACCAATCCGGCGCGTTGAACGAAGTCAATCGCGAAGTCTGGGGCGCGTGTGCGCCCCAGACGAAGAAATCGCAAGTCGGAGGCTTACGCTACTTTTTTCAAGCTGGTGCGAATTTCGTCGAGTTTCCCGGCCGAGCCCAGCTTCTCGTTTTTGTGCGCAATAAAGTTTGCGTACTCCTCGACGAAAATTTTTCCCGGTGGGCGAAAATCGAATTGCTCGGGATGATCGCGGAAGAATTCACGGTGGACGCGCGTCCAGACGAGGCGTCCATCGGTGTCGATGTTCACTTTGGTGACGCCGAGTTTCGCAGCGGGCAGATATTCCTCCTCGTTCACGCCGCGCGCGGAGGGATCGAGTTTGCCACCGGCGGCGTTGATGCGCTCGACTTCCGATTTCGGCACGCTCGACGAACCGTGCATGACGATCGGGGTCGGCGGCAAGCCCGCTTTTTTCACCTTGTCGCGAATCCCTTCGATTACTTCGAAGTGCAATGATTGTTGTCCTTTGAATTTGTAAGCGCCGTGGCTGGTGCCAATAGCCGCGGCAAGCGAATCGCATTTTGTTTGTTTGATAAATTCCACCGCTTCATCCGGATTCGTCAGGCAAGCGTGGCCTTCGTCCACTTTGATGTCTTCTTCGACGCCGCCCAGCATGCCGAGTTCAGCTTCCACGCTGATGCCCCTGGCGTGCGCTTTATCGACAACTCGCTTCGTGATCGCGACGTTTTTTTCGAACGGCTCTTGGCTCGCATCGATCATGACCGAGCTGTAAAAACCCGACGCGATGCAATCATAGCACGCCTCTTCATCGCCATGATCGAGATGGACGGCGAAAATAGCTTCGGGAAACATTCCCTCGGCCGTGCGAATTATCGCCTCGAGCATGCGTTTGTCGGCATATTTCCGGGCGCCCTTCGAAAGCTGAATGATGAACGGCGCGCGACTCTGGACATTGCCGCGGAACAGGCCGAGGCATTGTTCCATGTTGTTGATGTTATAGGCGCCGACGGCAAATTTGCTGTAGGCGACTTTGTAAAGTTGAGCGGTGGTGACGATCATATGGCAGAATTCCAGGTTTGGAGCCGGAAACTTAAATCCGAAATCTGAAAATCTGAAATGTGAAATTACTCAATGCCCATTTGGGCTGGCCGGCAACATCACGCTCACCAGTGTGCCGTGTGGAGTGGAATCGATATCGACGCGGCCGTTGTGATCGAAGACGGTACGCTTCACGATGGGAAGTCCGAGTCCCATTCCGCGCGGTTTGGTCGTGCAAAAGGGCGAGAAAACCTTTTCCTTCAAGTCGGGCGCGATCCCTTTGCCGTTGTCGCGCACGGTCACGACGACGCCGCTGGCACGCTTGCCTTGGCGGATCGGTTTTGCGGCCAGCATGATGCGCGGCCTGTTCCGTCCTGAAAGCGCCTCCGCCGCGTTGGCCACGAGATGGGCGAAGGCTTCGGCCAGGGCCGTCTCGTCACCCAGCACCTTGGGCAGATCGTTGGGCAGCGAGGTTTCAACCGCCGGGCCGCCATTGGCGCCGAATCGCGCGCGCGCGATCTCGATCGCCTTCTTTACTGGAGCACGGACATCAATCGGCTTGAACACCAGCTCAGGCGGATGCGCAAAGTTGTTGATCTGCGTGATGATCTTATCGAGGCGATCGATTTCCTTGACCACGATATCGTTGAAATCCTTGCGGAAATCGGCGTCATCGAATCGCTCGGGAAGAAGTTGCGCGAAAGTTTTGATCGCGACCAGAGGGTTGCGGATTTCGTGGGACATGCTGGCGGCGAGGTCGGTCCAGAAGGCCGCTCGATCGACCAGGGCTTGTTTCTCATGCAAGGTTTCCTCGGCCGTCAGATCGTGGACGACGGCGACGGCGCCAAGCGGCGTGTGTTGATCGCCAAGCCGGCGCGTTTCGACTGAGAGCGATCGCCGCGTGTTATTGTCGATCCATCGCTGCGCCGGGAGGGAGCTTTTTGATTCGAGTGTTTCGCGAAGGAATGCCGCGAGTCTGCTGCCGGCGGATTCAGCCGGTTTGTTCAAAACATCCTTACTCGAGAGCCCAAGAATCTGTTCGGCGGTCGGATTGAACCATCGAATGATCGCATCCTCATCTGTTGCCACGATGCCCGGCGGAATCGATTTGAGCAGCGTCTCGGCCAAGGTTTTCTGCAACTTGATTTCTTCGTAGAGAAGCGCGTTCTCGAGGACGGTCGAAACGTGCTCGGCCAGGATCATCAATCCCTCGAGATCTGAATAATCGAATCGTTGACCGGTTAGTCGATGACCGAAAAACAGCCAACCGATGATGCGTCCACGCGCATAAAGCGGCACGATCACTTCCGCGCCGAACGTGTCAAGCGCGCGGCGAAGCAGCGATCGCTCTGCTTGATGAGGCGTCTGCGCAAGATTGGCGCGGGAGATCAAATGCGCGTGCAATTCGAACCAGCGCACCAGCGCGTCGCGCTCGCCGAATTCCATCTCGTGCGTTTCCGGCAAACAGCGCAGGCCGGCGCGGAGCCGATAACGATCCCCTTGTCGAATCTTCGAAAAAATTCCGACGCGCGTCACGCCGGCGGCATCCGCGACGCTTTCCACGATACTGGCGAGAAGTGCATCGACATTGTCGAACTGGCGAAACACGCGCGGGAAACGCAGCAATCGCAACGATGGCCCTCCGCCCGCCGCGGCGGACGCTGCGCCGGCTGTGGGTATCGGTTCCAAAGTTGAGACACTTGTCGATGTTTCGCGCAGCTCTCGGTTCTCCTGCAAAACTTTTAAGTAATCGAACGCGCGACCGACCAACGTCTGGAAGCGACGCCGGTCGAGTTCTAAATCTTCCGCCGCGTAAATTCCGAATTGCTCCGCCTCCCGCAGCGGATCCGACTTCACAATGCCGAGAGCAATGATCAAAATTTCTGGCCATTCTTTTTGCACTTGATCGATGAGGTCGCGGCATTCTTTGGCGCGAAGGTCCATGATGAGCAGGGCCGGTCCGGCTTGTTGAAGGACGGCATCGAGCCGGTCCGCCTCCGCCACGTGCCGCACCTGGGCCATGGTGCGCAGGAATGCTTTCATGCGCCGAACCAGATCGGGGTCCTGCGTGTATAAGACGCAGACCGGCGGGGGAATCACGCCGCCACCTCGCCATCAAATACGGCCAGTGGGAGCAAGATGTGGAAGGCCGTGCCCTTCTCGAGTTCGCTCTCCACTTCGATCTGGCCGCCGTGCTCCTGAATAATTGCATGGACGACCGACAATCCCAACCCAGTGCCGTAATCTTTTGTGGTAAAAAATGGATCGAACAAATGCTGAATGTGTTCGGATTGGATTCCTTCACCGGTATCGCGAATGGTGATGTGAAGAACTTCACGCGCTTCGCCGTTGCCGTGGGCAATCGGAGCCACCCATTCTTCGCCGGTGTGGGTTTGTGTGCTCACGGTGAGTTCGCCGCCATGCTTCATTGCCTCCATCGCATTGATGAAGAAATTGAGAAAGACTTGTTCGAGTTGATCTGCATCGGCGCTGATTGTATCCACATTCGCTTCCAAAAAACGAGCTAATTTGATGTCGTGGTCATACAATCGGTGCCCGATGAGCTGGAGCGACTTCTCCAAAATCTCGTGCACATGCGTCGGCTTGAGGTCCGGCTTAGCCGGCCGCGCGAAGCGGAGTAACTGATTGACGAGCGAATCGATCCGCTCGATTTCGTGCCCGATCAGTTTGGAAAACGCTTCGCGAAAATCGGAATCCTGATACCGCTGCGGGAGCAGTTGCGCGAAAGTCTTGATCGAGACGAGCGGATTTTTGATCTCGTGTGCCATCCCGGCAGAGAGTGTGCCGAGGCTGGCCAGACGATCGCTGCGGCGAATGAGCAGTTCCAGCCGCTTGAGGGGCGTTAGGTCGGTCAGCACCATCAATGCGCCCAGGACTTGTCGATCTTCCCCTCGAAAGATGGACGTGCTGGCGCGGACAATTACGCCTTGGTCGCCTGCGTCCAGGAGAATCTCATTATTTTCCTGGCTCTCACCGGTCCGCAATGTCGTCCGCAATGCGTCCCGGAGCGCGGGCGGAAGTTTATCGATGGAATGATTGATAATCTCCCGGGCATTTAGTTCCGTGAGCTGGACCGTTTCGTTATTAAAAACTGTGATACGCTCGTCGGTCCCGGCCGCGATCACGCCCGTGGTCAGATTTTCGAGCAGCGTTTCGTTGTAGATTTTTGCGTTCTGCACTTCCGTGAACAGCTCCGCGTTTTCGACAGCGACGGCGAGCTGGCCGCAGAGGGCCTGGAGTGCCTCCTGCTCCACGCTCCCGTAGATGCGCCCGGATAAGCGCGGCCCGAGCAGCATCACACCCGCGAGTTGTTCGCGCGCGAAAATTCCCATCACTACGGCCAGATTGAGGTGTTGCATGTGTTTGCTGACCCGGTCCGATTCCGGCGTTGGCCGAGCGCGATGCAATTCGTCCAGGACAATTGGCTGCCCGGAGCTTTGCAGATATTTCAGGAGCGCGTGATCTTTTGGAAGACCGATCTGGCTCGCAGGAGTGGGCAGCGGATAGCGTTGTGCGTAAACATCCTTTTGCGGCAGCAAAATCATCACACGGTCCGTGTCCACCGCCTGGGCAATTGTCTTCCCGAACCGCGTGAGCAGATCGTGCAAAGTGGTGACCGATTTCAGGATGGCAACCGCCTGATTCATCGTTGTTCGAAAATCCAAGCCGCGTGTACTGATGAAGAGCCGGTCGGCAAGAGATTGGGAAAGACCCCGCGCCGGCGCCATGGCGAAGGCCACAGCCACGGCTGCGGTAACGTGGGCGGCCGACCGCGTGCTTATTCCGAAGAGAGGCTCGAAGGCCGAATCGACCAGCCACCAGATCAATCCATAAAGGGCGAGGAGATAAGCGGCCAGTAGAGCGTACGAGATCGCCCGACGCAGGAAAAATCCCGCCTCCATGATCTTTCGCGTGGCTATGCCATAGGCGACGATCAGGCTGAAAAAGACGATACGAAATGGCGCAAACCCGACCAACCGTGATCGGTCAATGAAGAAGCCCAGGCTGAAGGACGAGAACGTCGTGGCGATGGCGACGACAGCGCCGGTAAGGATGAAGGCGAGTTCCGCGCGCTTACTACCGGTAGTTTGTCTTACATCACGCGCATAGTTGATAATCACTGTCAGCCCGGCAATTACAAAGTACAAGAAATAGAAAACCGCCTCTTGCCCATAGACCGGCACCGGAAATGGGATTGAGGCTCCTGGTGGCCGCGAAAACCGCGCTCCTTCTAAAAAGAACTTTGTTTGGCAAAATATGACAGCAGCAACTGCCGCTATCAGCCAGATCCATGCATCGCCCAAAATTTCTTGCCAGCGCCGGTTCTGCTGCCGAATGGATACGCGAAGAAGATTAAAAACGGTGAGAATTAAAGCGCCCGCTGCGGATGCTTCACGAATATAAAACGCTACTTCAGCACTCGTTGTCGCCGAAAAGGAGAAGTATAAGCATGCTAACCACACTCCAATAACTGTGGAGAGTAAAAAGAAACATTGGTTTGGCTTCCGCCACGGATTAGCTTGAAATACAACCAATCCTAAAACTGACTGGATGACAAGGGCGACAAGAGTCGGTACCGCTGCGCTGTGCATCAGGACGGAACGCGATTAACAACGAGCGTACTCGCGCTCCCGCCCAGCCCTCGCACATTTATGAGAGCGCAGTCTAGCTTGGTCTTTCGTGCACGCTTCGGCACGAAGTCGAGATCACAATTCGGATCTTCGACCTGGTAATTCGCCGTGGGAGCGATTATTTGATCACGGATACTCAAGGCACAGGCAGCAATCTGAAAAGGACCTCCCGCCGCTAACGGGTTGCCAGTTACTCCTTTGATCGAACTTACCGGGATCGAATAAGCACGATCCGCAAACACGTCCTTAATCGTGACAACTTCGGCGGCATCCAGAACTGGATCACCGGGCCCGTACGCCGAAATGTAGTCAACTTCGTTTATCGTTATTTGTGCGTTAGCTAGGGCGAGCCCCATCGAGTCTGCTAAGGCTGAAGCCGGCTTCGCAGGGTCCAAGTCGCGTCGTTTAGCGTATCCAGTAAGTTCCATATAGATACGCGCTCCTCTAGCTAAGGCGCGTTCCAAATTCTCCATAATGAAGATTCCGGCACCTTCTGAAAGCACGCCCGACTTTCTGAGCCAATCAAACGGCCGACTCGCTCTCTCCGAATCGCCATTCTCATGGCAAACTAATCCGCTTGCAATAAAGCTCCCCATCACCAGCGGTGTAATAGGCGCATCAGTCCCTCCGGCAATCGCTATTTCAGCTTCCCCGAAGCGGATCATCGCGGCGGCATCCGCGACTGCATCCAATCCAGAAGTACACGCGGAAGACACCGTGGCCGCGTGCGCGGCGGCACCGAGCCGATCCGCAATCACACTGGCGGGCGCTTGTGGTATCGAGGCAGCGGACGTAGTAGGAGGCATTCGGTTTGGCCCGTTACTGCGCACCGCGTAAAATGCGCGTTCGATCACGTCCATAGCATTCATACTGACGCCAATAATCACTGGAGTCACGCTGGGCAGTTTGAGATTTTCGGAGTCAAGTCCGGCATCGCGAAGCGCCATCATCGTTGCGGCGTAGGCGAGTTGCGTATGGCGCGCCCAGCGTTTCGGTTTCAGTTCCGGCTCAATGTAATCGAGTGGGTTGAAGTCTTTCACTTCGCCGGCCATTTGGCTTTTGAAGCCGGTGGCATCGAAGAGTGTGATCGGCCCGATGCCGCTGCGGCCGGCGAGGAGGGATTCCCAGAATGCCTCGAGCCCGATTCCATTGGGGGCGAGAATCCCCATGCCGGTGATGACGACTCGATGGCGCTTGTTCATGAGCTGGATGCTGGCTGTTGGATGCTGGAACTGTGCCTAATCCGCGTTAGAAAATGGCTCTTTCCAAAGGCCGCAAGTTGCTTGCGAAGACACTCGTGCGAATTTTGATTTTCGCTCTGGGCGGATTCGGCGGCTCGTTAGGGTTGCGAAGTAATTGTCGATTCGATCTTGGCGACCACGAGCAGATCACGGCGCATTCTAAACGCTACATCAAATTCAGTCATTATATTTTTGGGGCGCTCTACGCCTGACCTTATTCGCTGAATTTGCAAGTTATTCACAATTTGCAGCTTGCGCACCAGCAAAATCTATTTCAATTTCCCAGCCGAGTTCCCATGGCTTGCGGATATTTGTCATCTCTCGTCGCATGCGGCACGCGCCTAGCTTCTAATTGGCTTGGCCGATCATGACCGCCTCGCAGCAAACTCCTCAAGTCCTGGTTATCGACGATGAAATAGGTCCGCGCGAGAGCCTGCGGATGCTGCTCAAGCCAGATTACAACGTGCACACGGCCGATTGCGTCGATGCCGGCATCAGGCTCCTGAAAGAGAAACAGCCCGATACCGTGGTAATGGACATCCGCATGCCGGGCGCGACCGGCATCGAAGGTTTGCGAAAAATCCGTGAAATTGATCCACATCTTTCCGTCATCATGCTCACCGGTTTTGGCGCTCTCGAAACCGCGCAGGAAGCGCTGCGGCTCGGCGCCAGTGATTACATCAGCAAGCCCTTCGACGCGGGCGAAATGCGAAAAGTAGTCGGACGCAACGTCGAACGCACGCGTGTGCAACGAGCTGGCGAACGAGCGGCGGCCGAAATCAAGGAACTAAATAATCGCTTGCTTAAAGAACTGGCGCAGAAGGAGCGGCTTGCCTCGCTCGGCCAGGCTTCAGCCGAGTTTGTCCACGATTTGGGTAATCCGCTCACGATCGTTTGGGGTTACGTCCAATTGCTCGCAAAGAAACTTGAGCGTTCTGAAAACGGAGGCGCCGCGGAAAACGCCACCTCGATTAAAGAACTGAGCATCGTCGAACAAAACGTGCGGCTTTGCCGCGAGCTTCTCACAATGTGGCAAAGTTACGGCAGCGTCGGAGCCTCGCCGCACAAGCCGATGTCGGTTTCGGCCGTTTTGCGCGAGGTGATCAAAGGCATCGGGGCCATGGCCGTCCAGAATGGCGTGGAGTTGAAAGCCAATATTTGCGAAGACGCCTGCATTCTTCTCGGCGACGCCGTGCAAATCAAACGTGCCATCCAGAACGTGATCATTAACGCGGTGCAAGCTTGTGCGGGCAAGAAAGGATCGGTTTCGGTGGATTGCGCACGGAAGGATTTCTATGTGGACCTTCGCGTGGAAGACAATGGTCACGGGATCCCCCCGGCTCGGATTGACAAGATTTTCGATCCCTATTTCACGACCAAACAGGGCAAGAGCGGAACTGGCCTCGGGCTCTACATTACAAAAAAAGTCGTCGAGGACCACAACGGTTCGCTCAAAGTGGACAGCACGCCGGGCGTTGGCACCACATTCACGATTCGCTTGACGTTACAGAATAATTTGAAGTTGTAGCCATGGCCCGATGGGCCGTGAAAAGCTCGAACGGGCCACAGGCCGTTGCTACATCATGAGGGTGCATCGGTTTAACTTGTCAGCTCTCACGTGTTTGGTTTTGCTGAACGCGTGCCCTCTGCTTACCGCATCGCGCCGATTTTCCTGATTCGAATGGCCGGTGTGCCGTTCGAAATACTCGAGCGGCTCGCCACACCTGAAACAATTTCCGTTGCGCGCGAAGTGTGCGCTCGGAAAGAGGAGCTGACAAAAGCAAGCGCCGAGGCGGAAAATTTCTTTCGATCGCCCGAGCGCCTCCTTTCCGAGCAGGCATTCCGCGCTTTGCGTGTTGCCGTGCGTCTGAGGTGCGCGCCGGCCGGGATGACTGGTCCACAGCCGCGTGTATTTACAAACTATGCTGACGCCGCGGCTAACGTATCGGCTGTCGAATCGAACCTTCATGACACGCTCGAGCGCGAGCTTGGCGTCGCGCGCTCTGCGCTTTTGGAATCAGCCCGAACACTTTTGCCGCGGCATCTTGTTTTTGGTGTGGGCGGTGTTCGCGAATTGCTGGCCGATCTGCTGGCAGCGTCTGCGAGCAGTGGGTTGACGCGCCGCAACGCACGCGCTGGAGACCGCGAGCGGCACCTGCTTTTGTATTTGCAGCGTGTTTGCGCGAAGAACGATACCTTCAGCGAATTCGGACCCACCGGCTGGGGCAAGATCGACAACGAAGCCGGCGGGAGCCGAGCGACGTCGACGGGAAAGCCCGAGAGGGTTGACGAGCCGAGAGGCGAGTCAATCAATCACATTTGGGGAATGAAGTTGGCGCCGCGGCCGGGCGTCGCTTTGCGCGAAGCATTCTTGGAACGCTGGACCGCGCAGGCCACCGCGGCCGTCATGAACGCCGATCCCGAAATCTTTGCCGAACTTTCGCCGCGCTTGGATCCCAACGGCAGGATCGACAAACAAATGTTTATTTTTACCGAAAGCGGCGACACAACTCCGCTCACCTCGGAAGAAGCCGGGATCATTAAACGTTGCGACGGAAAGACGCCCGTTCATGCATTGCCTGCTTCACCAGAGACTATTCGGGCGCTCGTCGGAAAGAAAATTCTGCGATGCACCGTCGAAGTTCCGGCGCTGGAGCCG